>Ga0105354_1002113_pt1 | contig 11953 bp, 6 predicted proteins | sample GOMGulsemesocosm_FD_83658 | JGI IMG/M metagenome (GOLD analysis project Ga0105354, IMG submission 83658) | Methane-oxidizing microbial communities from mesocosms in the Gulf of Mexico - GOM9B Gulf of Mexico | ecosystem: Environmental > Aquatic > Marine > Cold seeps | place: USA: Gulf of America...
AACACGTTTCTCTTTACAGCAACATGCAGATTATCAATTTGACAAAACACGCGTAACTAATTCACGGTTTTCTGAATATGATTTGAAAACTGGAGTTGGTTTTGGGAATGATAAAATAACTAATGACATCCGTTATAACATCAATTTCAGCCGCTTGGGAATACCTGAAGGAATTAGTACTCAAAATGAATACGTTAAACCATTATTACCAAATCAATCTATTGAAAATCATATAATAAGCACACACACAAAAGTCAATTTAAACAAAGGAAAACTTGATATGATTTTTGGATACACATTTAACAATAGAAAAGAATTTGAAGAGGAGCATCATCATGAAGGGGAGGAAGAAGAACATGAGGAAGAAGAATACACTGAAGAAAAGTTAGAACCTGCTTTGGAAATGCACCTAAGTACGTTTAATTATAATATTAAATACGAATTTCCAGAAATTAATGATTTTGAAATTATTATTGGTACTCAGGGAATGTTTCAGAGAAACAAGAATTTTGGATTTGAAACTTTAATTCCTGATGCTAATACAACTGATGCTGGAATATTCGGAACATCACATTATCATTGGAAAAAGCATGCAATACAATTCGGTTTACGTTATGATTATAGAGACATACACATAAACACAATTAACAAAGACAAAAGTTTTAATAGTTTTAATGGAGCGATTGGATTCAAAACTGATTTAACTAATAAAATAACTGGTCGTATTAATCTTGCAAGTGGATTCAGAGCTCCAAATTTGGCTGAGTTAACATCTAATGGAGAACATGAAGGAAGTAATCGTTATGAAATTGGTGATATCAACCTAACTAATGAACAAAATGTTCAGCTAGATTTAAATTTAAACTACAAAAGTGAGCATTTTGAGTTTTTTATAAATGGGTTTTACAATAGTATAAACGATTATATATACCTAACACCATCTTCAAGCCATATCGATAATGCACAAGTTTTTAATTATCTGCAGGAAAACGCTGCACTTTACGGTGGTGAATTTGGAATACACCTACACCCCCACCCGTTAGATTGGTTACACATTACCAGTAACTTTGAAAACGTAACAGGAAAATTAAAGAATGGTAATTATTTACCATTAATACCTGCTAATTCAATACATACAAATTTAACTTTTACTATTATCAAAACTTCAAAGCTTAATACAGATGCTTTTATTAGTTTAAAAAATGTATTTAAACAACAAAACGTGAGTAGCTTTGAAACAATTTCAAATAATTACAATTTAGTCAACCTCGGGGTTAAATCAGAGTTTAAAACTTCTAAAACTACTTATAATTTAAACTTAGGAATAAATAATGCTTTAGATGAACAGTATATAAATCATTTATCACGTTTAAAAAATGATGGTATCTATAACCAAGGAAGAAATATCATTCTTGGACTTTCTATTAAATTATAAAAAAACAGGCTTCTAATGATAGTATTAGAAGCCTGTTTAATTCAGTTTTAGAAAATCATCAAACATCAATAACATCACCACTATATTTCTCTTTATTAAACACAAATGTATACACCCACATAAGTGTAAAAGTAGGCACAACATCTAAAAATGGTAATGCCTCTTCAATAAAGGTAACTACTGCAGCTATTTTTCCTTTTTTACCCTTATATAGTCTTGTCATCAAATAAGCAGAAAGAGGTGCCCAGACTATATCAAATGGAGGAAAAACAAATGACACATATCCTAATGCGTCAAATAATATTCCTAAAGCTAATTTTTTATATTTTTCTTTTTTTTCAATTTCAGTTGTTGTCATTTATGGTTGTATTAGTAATCATTCTTAAAAAAAGCAATAAGTGTGCCGAAAAACAATCGTTAAATTCACAAAAAACAATCACTTAATTTATGCAGTTCTAAAATTTCAAATAAGAAATTTATCACATTAGCAAATCTTTATCCCTTAAAAAAAGTTCAACTTCGTAAGTCTCAAAAATCAATCCATAATCGGTATCTTTGAGTTCCTTAAATTTAAGGAAAAATCAAATATTAACGGTGGTCCTTACCGTATTAACTATAAAAACAAATAATCATGTCAGGAAAAGCAAAAATTATTTATACAAAAACTGATGAAGCACCAGCTTTAGCTACACGTTCATTTTTACCAATTGTTCAAGCTTTTACAGCTTCTTCAGGCGTAACTATTGAAACTAAAGACATTTCTCTGGCTGGTAGAATATTAGCAAATTTTCCTGATTTTTTAACTGATGACCAAAAAGTTCCTGATGCATTAGCTGAATTAGGAGAATTAGCAAAACAACCAGAAGCAAACATTATCAAATTACCTAATATCTCAGCTTCTGTACCACAGTTAAAAGCGGCTATTAAAGAATTGCAAGAACAAGGGTATGCAATTCCTAACTATCCTGACGATACAAGTACTGCTGAAGATAAAGCTATCCAAGCACGTTATAATAAAATTAAAGGATCTGCAGTAAACCCAGTTTTGCGTGAAGGAAATTCTGATCGTAGAGCACCTAAAGCTGTGAAAAATTACGCTCGTAAAAACCCGCATTCAATGGGAGTTTGGAGTTCTGACTCTAAAACACATGTGTCAACAATGAGTACTGGAGATTTTGCACACAACGAAAAATCTACCACAATCTCAAATGCTACTAACGTAAAAATTGAATTTACTCCGACAATTGGAGATAAGATTGTTTTAAAAAATAATTTAACCTTATTAGAAGGTGAAATTATTGACGCTACAGTTATGAATAAAAAAGCATTAGTTGCCTTTTTAGACGAGCAAATCAAAGATGCTAAAGCAAATAACGTATTGTTTTCACTACATATGAAAGCCACTATGATGAAGGTTTCTGACCCTATTATTTTTGGTCATGCTGTAAAAGTATACTTTAAAAATGTATTCGATAAGCATGCTGTTGTTTTAGAAGAGTTAGGTGTAGATGTTAATAATGGTTTCGGAAATTTATTAGAAAAACTAAACGAATTACCAGCTGACAAACGCGCTGAAATTGAAGCTGATATTCAAATTGCATATACAAACGGACCATCAATAGCAATGGTAGATTCTGACAAAGGAATCACAAACTTACATGTACCTTCTGATGTGATTATTGATGCATCCATGCCAGCAATGATTCGTACATCAGGACAAATGTGGAATACCGAAGGAAAACAACAAGATACTAAAGCAGTAATACCAGACAGTAGTTATGCTGGAATTTACAGCGCAACTATCGATTTCTGTAAAAAACATGGAGCATTTGACCCTACAACAATGGGAACAGTTCCTAATGTTGGTTTAATGGCTCAAAAAGCCGAAGAATATGGTTCTCATGATAAAACTTTTGAAATGGTTGCCGACGGAACTATTCGTGTAATCGATTCCAACGGAAATACTTTATTAGAACATACCGTTGAAGCTGGAGATATCTGGAGAATGTGTCAAGTAAAAGACGCTCCTATTCAAGACTGGGTTAAGCTTGCAGTAACAAGAGCAAAAGCTTCTGCTACACCTGCAGTATTTTGGTTAGATAAGAACAGAGCACATGATGCTGAGTTAATTAAGAAAATAAACACTTACTTACCAAATCACGATACAACTGGTTTGGATATTAGAATCTTATCACCTATTGATGCTACTCACTTTACTTTAGACAGAATTAAAGACAGTAAAGACACTATTTCTGTTACAGGAAATGTTTTACGTGATTTCTTAACCGATCTATTCCCTATTTTAGAATTAGGAACATCGGCTAAAATGTTATCAATAGTTCCTTTAATGAATGGTGGAGGATTATTTGAAACTGGTGCTGGAGGTTCTGCCCCTAAACACGTTCAACAATTCACCAAAGAGAATCACTTACGTTGGGATTCTTTAGGAGAGTTTTTAGCTTTAGCGGTGTCATTAGAACATTTTGGAAATACAAACAATAACACAAAAGCATTAGTTTTAGCAGAAACCTTAGATGACGCTACTGATAAATTTTTAGACAATAAAAAATCACCTTCACGAAAAGTTGGTGAGTTAGACAACAGAGGATCTCATTTTTACTTAGCTACTTATTGGGCAGAAGCCTTGGCAAATCAAACAAAAGATACTGATTTACAAACTGCATTTTCTAAAATTGCACAGGATTTAGCTTCACAAGAAACTACTATTGTAAATGAATTAAACGCAATTCAAGGTAATGCCGTAGAATTAAAAGGCTACTATGCTCCATCTGAGGCATTAGTAGTTTCTTCTATGAAACCAAGTAAAACACTAAATACTATTTTAGCAACTATTGCTTAATACTATTTAAATTATACTTATTTAAAAAGCTTCTGACTTATCAGAAGCTTTTTGATTTTATTACCTTTACATTATGAAATTCACCAAAACTACCGAACAAGATTCCAAGTATAATGATTTAGAACACATGACTGTTTCTGAGTTATTAACCAATATCAATACTGAAGATAAAACCGTTCCATTAGCTATAGAGAAAGCTTTACCACAAATCGAAAATTTAGTAACTGAAACAGTTATTAAACTAAGAAGCGGAGGTAGAATATTCTATATAGGAGCTGGTACCAGTGGTAGATTAGGGGTTGTAGATGCTTCTGAGTGCCCTCCTACTTTTGGAGTTTCTCATGACTTAGTGGTGGGACTAATTGCTGGAGGTGATAATGCCATTAGAAAAGCAGTTGAAAATGCTGAAGATAATACCAAACAAGCTTGGAAAGATTTAAAAAATCACAATATCACTGATAAAGATGTAGTAATTGGTATTGCCGCTTCAGGAACAACTCCTTATGTAATTGGTGGGTTAAAAAAATGTAATGAAAATGGTATTACTACAGGTTGTATTACATGTAATGAAGCCAGCCCTTTAGCATTAACTGCAAAATTTCCTGTTGTAGTAATTGTTGGCCCTGAATTTGTAACAGGAAGTTCGCGTATGAAAGCAGGTACGGCACAGAAATTAGTTCTGAATATGCTATCAACTGCAACCATGATCCAATTAGGAAAAGTAAAAGGGAATAAAATGGTGGATATGCAACTTTCAAATGACAAACTAGTTGAACGTGGTACTCAAATGATAATGAATTCATTAAATATAAATCACGAATTAGCACAAGAACTTTTATTAAAACATGGGTCAGTTCGTAATGCCATAACATATTATAATAATGAGAACAAATAAAGAAGTATTATCAAAAGGAATAAAATTTATGGCAATCGCTTTATTTTTTATGTTTTCTGGGCCATTCTTATTACACTTAGGATTTAAATTACGTAATTTCCTAACTATTGGTATTGCTGGTTTATTTTGTATAGCAGCAATATTACTAACAATGAAAGGGTTACACACTATAATAAAAGCCCTGTTTAACGACTAATATTCTTTGCAGCTTTTTGAGGTGTTGTTGGATTATACCCAAAAGTTTTATCTTCTATTACAATATCAAAAGCGAATAATAATTGCGATACAATAGCATAATGATGAATAGTATGTGAATTTGCCTGAACTAAAACAGCATACAAATTTGTTGGTATAGAAACTTTTCCAAGCCCCAAATCATCTATCAATTCATATTTTTCTTCTAAATCATAGTTCAAATAACTTTCTAATTCTGCTAAAACTTTTTTTATTTCCATTTTAGCGAAATTAACATCAACCTCAATAGTAGTATTACGTTCTCTATCAGTTAAATCAATTAAATAATTATTTAATCCCTTAAAAACTGAGGTGTAAAAGTCTAAAATATGTCTAATATGCCCACCTATACTGGAGTAAAAAGGCCCTACTGAATCATCCACATATGCAGAGTTTGATATACTCTCTAATAAAATTAGTGATTTTTTTAAAGTATTTTGAAGTGAAGAAATAAAGGGTTTATTCATATAGAAACTGAAGATAATTAATTTAGATGAATCTTAGTCTTAAATCATTAAAAAACTTACATATTCAAATAATTATTATCATACACAAATTAACAATATATTAATTTGTGTTTTATTCAATAACAATCCTTTTAGTTTTACTTATAGTTTCACTCGATACCTTAACTAAATAAACTCCACTGGCACAACTAGAAATATCTACAGGAAATACTTTGCCATTACCCATTATTTTATGATAAATTATTTTCCCTAATACATCATAAACATCAACTTCACATGACTCAACATAATTATTAAAAGATAAAGTAAATATTCCACTATTAGGGTTAGGAAATAAATCAATATCAGTTGCAATAATAGTATCCGAATGACCACCTCCTTGAGAACACCTTTTGGTTTCGATTTTCATTGGTCCAAAGGTACTTTCACAGCTATCATTCGTACTATTTAAAGCTGTAACTGTAAGGTACACATACTTACCACCATCGGCTGTATAAGTATGTACTGGCTCAAATTCAGTACTAGTATTCCCATCACCAAAGTCCCATAAATACTCAACATTACTCGAATTACCAACTATTGAATGATTGATAAATTGATAAGTACAATCACTTATTCTTTGAGTACTAAATTTAGCTTCTACATTACATGGTTTACAATTAATTACTACTTCTTTACAAATTCGTTTATTACAAATTTCTCCTAATAAATTACTACTATTTACCTCTAAACACACTTTATATATTCCACTCTGTAAAAACTCATAAGTTAATGACTCTGGAATAATTGTATTTGAATGAATTGTTTCTAATCCATTTCCTTGCTCATCATATATACTCCACAAATAGGAATTAATTTCTCCATTATAAACAGTTATACTTGGTATTAGTTCTATACTATTACAAGTTTCACTTCTATTTCTTGAAATAATAAAATCGCTATCAATAGCACAAGGTTTACAACTTGGAGTTAAAGTAATTATTTTTTCTGCTTCACATACACTTCCACTATTATTTATACCTACTACAGTTAACACGGCAGTAAAAGGCGCCCCTACGTTTGGGAAATCAACTTCTATTTCATTACCTGAGTAATTACCTATTAAATTATTGTTTATATCTGTTAACACCCAATCATAAGAAACTATATCACCATAATTAACTACGGGTGTAACGGCATTTAAGCTATAATTCAAACAAGAAAAAACAGGAATAGCATCAATATCAATACTCTCAATAACACACTCTTGAATACAAATATTTTCTGTTAATACATCTTCAAACTCAAATCTCCTTACACAAGGAGTATTGTTATCACATCCTAATTCTACATCAATTATAGTATTTATAAGAAAAATCGCATCTCCGCAATATTCAGGATCTGCCGTGAAATCAAAGATAAAATCAGTACCTCCAATTGATGGCAATGTAAAATTTAAATTATCTGTAGAATATATTCCAGTAGGTAAATTAACAGTAAGTCCCCCTAATGAATCAGAAATATCAGTATCAGGATCATAATGAACTATAGCTGTATAACTACCTATATTTCCATTTTGCTGTACATCAATAGACAATTGATGAGAATAACTGTATAACGCTTCTAACTCTGAAAATGTAGGAGTGGATTGAAAAGTTATTTCTTTATCTTCATTGCAATTAGTAATACCGCTTGCAAAAAAATTGATAGAACTTACTCCGTCATAACCACAAGTAGGTGTAAGCGTTACTAATAATTGGTAGTAATTATTTAAATCATCCGATTGATTAGCAATATACCCAGGAAGTACTCCATTTGTTTCCCCCAAACTCCATAATTGTCCACTTATAATACCTATTGGTGATGAAAAACCTGTATTATAAAATTGAGGATTGGTAGGGTCGATAGCTTCAGATACTGGATAACGATACTGTACAGACATATCAAATCCAGTTGGTACATCTATTTGAAAATTTGGGCTAGTAATACTTGCTTTTTCATTATTAAATATCTGTACTACGTACTGAAAGGAATCACAATATTGAAGAGGGATACTATTGTCAAAAAGTGGTATTACATCCATTCTTAAATTAGATTTTATAATTTCTAATTCTACCTTTTCATTAGTGTCTAAAGGACAAATAACACCATCATTATTTAAAATATCATCAGAAATTGGCTGACAGGAAACTCCAGTTTCAATCTGAATGTCAACAAGTTGCTCGTCAAAATCACAATCATTTAATATTACATCAATATGCCCCTCCATCCCACTACCAGCATTAATCGGCTGTAGCTTTAATAATAATGTATTTGTATCATAAATTGCTCCCACTATATCATACCCATCAATTGTAGAATTATTAATCGTAATAAAATCATCTGGGTATGTAAATTTAATCCAAGGATATTTAGCTTCTTGACTATTAATATTATGAACATCTATCTTGTATCTCGTTACAGTACCTAATGTTTGAAAAAAAGGATTTACAACATCTATTCTAAGGTCTTCAAACACAAACCCACTTCCGTTGCTAGCAATTTGTGTAGGATAATTAGTTTCGATAATTTCCTTTAAAGGTTCTACCGCATATCCCTGCTCTAAATATGACCCCACTACATCTATAGTTTGTCCCTCAGATAATGAACAATCATTCAATTCCAGCCGCATTCGAACACTACAATACATCATAGTACTTGTTTTATCAAAAGGACGAAACTCTTCAAGTGATCCATATTGAGAATCATAAATTCTATATACACCCGGACTACCAACTACTGAGTTAATACTTAAATTAGGCACCCCTGATACTCCACTTACTACATAATTTGCGCTAGTCAGAACTACCCCTTCATTAACTGAAGCTGGTATTGCAACTTCTAAAGGCCCCATAATTTGAATCACATTTCTAAATTCATTTGGAAAATCATCCTCAAAACCACCTTGCACATTAAAAGAAAATTTAAAATCCCCCCCAGCTGAACAAGTAGCAGGAGTACCATCAAAACTTCCAAAATAATCTAATCCATACACTTCAAAATCTGCACCATAGTGAAGAGGGGCTGGCGGCAGAGTTGGACTTAAATTAAACCCTCCTCTAAACGTATCTAGAGCATAAACATTTGGGAAATCTGGTGAATTATTAATTGCTTTGTCTACAGCAAACAGCCCTTTTATTTTAATAATATCACCTGCATTAATTTCTTGACCATTCACTTGTATTTCATAAACCGTTCTGATTGAAGAACTCAAATCTGTTCTAATATTAAAATTACTTACCGCAATTGAATCTCCTTCATTATTAATATATTCAGCACCTGTCATAGTTAAAAACGGAAAGTTTACAGGATGTGAATACCATATATACCCATAAATAGCTTGATTACTTCCTATGTTACACATTGATATCCCGGTTATTTCTGTACGAATATTATCACCTGCGTATGCACCTTTTGTATTTAACCCAGAGAAATCACCGCTATCAACTCCATCAATGGTAATTTGTGTTCCATTAGTTGAAGTTCCATAACTGGTTCTAATAGCCTCAAAATTATTCGCTACAATAGAATATGGTGAAGGGCATGATGGCAATACAGGAATACAATGTAAATAAAGTTCTTTTTCAGCACACCCGAGGTTTAATTTTTGACTTGGACATTCAGAAAAAGCGCCATAAACAGTACCTTCTAATAATGGATCTGCATTTGTACAATTAATAAAATTATCACAATTTAAAATTAAATCAAACTCAAAACATCCTCCATAAGTACTTATGGAACTAGAGAAAATATAAGGATCTGTTACTTCTAGGCGCAATATAGTTTTTTCGTCAACAATTGTAGTACTAGCTATTGTTGCAAGTTCTTCTCCATTATGAGTAGTAAAGAAAGGAGGCAAACTTAAATTTAATTGAGCACCACAAGGGATTTCAATTTTTGCCTCTAATAACATTGTGTCATCATAAATTTGATTGTTATTTCCCCCTCCAACTCTTTCAAAACAAAACTGAATATGTTTTGACTCACCTTCATCTATATCAGTTTCAAGTAGCAAACTTGTAGATTCACTTCTGTCATTTAACTTAAATGCAGAAAATAAATTATCTGTAGAATAACTTGCTTCACATTCTGAATTTAAACTATAAAATTCACTTTGAAAATAAAGCCCATAAAAACTATTATCACAATTATCTAACGAAAAATATTCAGGCAAAAAAGACAAACTAACATCACATGTAACTCTTATTGATGCCCCAGGTGCTAAATCATCTATTTCACCATCTCCGTCTTCATCTGTTAAATCTGTTAAGCCTGGAATGTCGTTACCCATTAAATGAACATTACTCCCAGTCAAACTAGCATAAATAGTATTATCAACAGGAATATCATTTATTTTAATATTTGAAATTTGACCACCATGATGGTATTTAAGAAATAGATGAACATCATAAGCAGATCCAGATGCACTCGAAGCATTAGTCATAATATAGCTAACTCTAGATGTATTTCCACATAAGTTAAGCTCTTTATCTGAATCAAACGAATAACTTAAGCTTGGAGATAGCGGATGAAATTCAAAATCACCTATACTTTTAGCAATAATACAGTTACTACTACCAAGACCATCTATTATAGACTCATATTCAACATGTTGTGACTGTCCCTCAAAACAACTATTTGCCCTAAAATCAAATTTCACTTTGATCAACATATTAGTATTAAAATCCAAAATACTTGTATCAATATCAGCGGCATTAAATATTAGTTTTATTGTAGGGTCAGCAATTGTAGCATTTGAAATAGCTAAACCAGAGGTATTATAACTTGTTGTCCCAATTATTAATTCTGAAACCCCTAAAAACTCCAACTCTTCTGTGGGAGTTAAATCTATTTGAAATTTAGAAAAATTTAATGAATTTCCTGGTATACTAATATTAAGTTGCTGGCTCAAAACTTCATTAGTATCGTTAAACTCTAGTGTTTGATTCGCATTATTTAAAACTTCTATAGGTAACTCAAGACTAATATTCCTAAAAGATAAATTATAATTATCCATATCATTAAGAACTATTTGTGGTTGGATTACCCCACCAGCACTATAAGAATAACTAATTATATTTTTAATAGTAATTAAACTGTCTTCTATAAATAAATAACTATTACATTTAGCTACTGCCTGAAACTCTAAGCTTATAGAATCTCCTACTGCAATAGCATTGGATGTTTTAAAAATCGGATTATTACTATCTGTTACATAAGTATCTGTAAAATTACTTGACACAGTATTTTCTACATAAGTTATTCCTATAGGTAGATTAATTTGTAAGGCTGAATGTGCATCAATAGCATTAACTGAATTATTTTGTATCGTTACTCGATATATTTCTTGAGAACCACAAATTTCTATTCCTAAAGGATTTTCATATGTAATACTGATATCCTGTGATTGAGACACAAAACATAAACTGCAAAACACTACTAACAACAAACAGTTTAATAATTTTTTCATAGAATATCAAATAAAAGTTAAACACTTGAAAGAACACTTACTGTTAATAAGTTCCATATAAATGCAAAATGTTACCCTGTTTTTATTAAAAATATTGTTTTTTTATGATACATTTTATTCATCCAAAACTACCATACATTACATTATAATCTGAAAACAACAATCAAACCAGTCATTTACTTATTATTTAACTAGTTTAACTACAGATAATACATTTAAACATTATTGCGTTATTATTAACAATAAATTTTGTTAATAACTTAATTTGGATAAGTTAAAAATAAACAATTATTTCTAGTTTAATTCATTTTTTAATACCTATAAGATGTAATACAAATTTATTCGACAAAAAGAAGAATTATCTAACATTATTAATGAATTACTATTGTTTCCTAAATAATTAATACTTGTTAATGACAATTCACTACCAAACAACGCGTATCATTCGATATTCTATTATTCATTATTTTAAAATATAATTGAAATCTCTTTGATTATTACGAGGAGTAATTAACTCCATAAAAATGAAAGTGTGAATCTGATAATTTTTAGTTAATTGAATATGTTTTAAAAG
>Ga0105354_1002116_pt1 | contig 11944 bp, 9 predicted proteins | sample GOMGulsemesocosm_FD_83658 | JGI IMG/M metagenome (GOLD analysis project Ga0105354, IMG submission 83658) | Methane-oxidizing microbial communities from mesocosms in the Gulf of Mexico - GOM9B Gulf of Mexico | ecosystem: Environmental > Aquatic > Marine > Cold seeps | place: USA: Gulf of America...
TATTAGTAGCTCAGTTTGACAGAGTGAAAATGGATTTAGACCCTTATAATTGGGAAGTGATAACTGGATGGGATGAAAAAGTAAATAAATACAAGCAGCCTATTTATTCATTTAAAGTTCGTGATAAAGTAATAAAAATAGAAACACATTCGCCATCATTGTCGCAAACACAAATAGCTAAAGTAGCTTTACCAAAGTATACAGCTTGGGGTGATATTTTAATATGGTGTTTACAAGAAAATGTACCTGGAGAATTCCCTTATGCATCAGGATTGTATCCGTTTAAACGAACAGGAGAAGATCCTTCACGTATGTTTGCTGGGGAAGGTGGACCAGAGCGTACCAACAAACGTTTCCATTATGTAAGTGCAGGAATGCCAGCAGCACGTTTATCTACTGCTTTTGATTCAGTAACTTTATATGGTAACGATCCAGGAGTACGACCTGATATTTATGGAAAAATTGGAAATGCAGGAGTTTCTATTTGTTGTTTAGATGATGCTAAGAAATTATATTCAGGATTTGATTTAGCTGCAGCAACTACATCGGTATCAATGACTATTAACGGGCCAGCTCCTATGTTATTAGGATTCTTTATGAATGCAGCCATTGACCAGCAATGTGAAAAGTATATTAAAGAGAATGGATTAGAAGCTGAGGTTACCGCTAAAATCGAAAAAATATATAAAGCTAAAGGAATTGCTCGTCCGCAATACCAAGGCGAATTACCTGAAGGAAACAACGGATTAGGATTATTTTTATTAGGAGTAACAGGTGATATGGTTTTACCTGCTGATGTATACCAAGAAATAAAAGTATATACCTTAAGTGCAGTTCGTGGAACAGTACAAGCAGATATATTAAAAGAAGATCAAGCACAAAACACTTGTATTTTCTCTACAGAATTCGCCTTGCGATTAATGGGAGATGTACAAGAATATTTTATTGAAAAGAACGTACGTAATTTTTATTCAGTTTCAATATCTGGATATCATATTGCTGAAGCAGGAGCAAATCCTGTAACACAATTGGCATTAACATTAGCAAACGGATTTACTTATGTAGAGTACTATTTAAGTAGAGGAATGGATATCAACAAATTCGGTCCGAACTTATCGTTCTTCTTTTCTAACGGTATCGATCCAGAATATGCAGTAATCGGTCGTGTAGCACGTAAGATATGGGCAAAAGCATTAAAGTATAAATATGGAGCTAATCCAAGAGCTCAGATGTTGAAATATCATATCCAAACTTCTGGACGTTCATTACATGCTCAGGAAATTGATTTTAATGACATTCGTACGACTTTACAAGCATTATACGCTATTTATGATAACTGTAATTCATTACATACCAATGCGTATGATGAGGCTATTACAACACCTACAGAAGCATCTGTACGTAGAGCAATGGCAATACAGTTAATTATCAATAAGGAATTAGGTTTGACTAAGAATGAAAACCCAATTCAAGGTTCTTTCATTATTGAAGAATTAACTGATTTAGTTGAAGAAGCGGTATTAGTAGAATTTGATCGTATTACTGAACGTGGTGGAGTATTAGGAGCAATGGAAACAATGTATCAACGTTCTAAAATACAAGAAGAAAGTTTGTATTATGAAACGTTAAAGCATAACGGAGAGTTTCCAATTATAGGAGTAAATACGTTCTTAAGTAAAGATGGTTCTCCAACAGTAACCCCAGATGAGGTAATTAGAGCTACTGAAGAGGAAAAGCAATATCAGATTGATATGTTAGGGGATTTACACAAAATGCATGATACTAAAGCAATGTTAAAAGATTTGCAAGTTTCAGCTGTAAACAATGAAAATATCTTTGAAAAATTAATGGATGTTTGTAAAGTAGCTTCTTTAGGAGCAATAACAGAATCGTTATTTGAAGTAGGAGGACAGTATAGAAGGAATATGTAAGCAGAGAAGCAAGTTTTGCTTTAATACGAAACTTGTGTGAATCGCTTATCTCAAAAGTATTCGATTTTATGAGAATACTATTGGGATCTTTATTGATGTTAAATTTTCTATAAAAAAGAACTCCAGACTAAATATAGTCTGGGGTTCTTTTTTATAGAAAACTAACTATCCATCAATTTTTTCAAACTGAATAGTATACATGGTTCCAGTTCTTTGTAGTTTTGAAATGGTTCCATTGAGTTGTTGGGTAAAAATTTTAATCAATTTGGTTCCTAAACCATTGCTCTGGGTTGTTTCTTTCATTCCTGAGCCATTATCTCCAATTACTAATTTAAAATGAGTAGGAGTATCTTGTTTTAAATGAACAATTATTTTTCCTTTATTATTATTACTATTGAAAGCATATTTTAAAGAGTTGGTAATGATTTCATTAATAATTAGTCCCAAAGGAACTAAGGTTTTTACACCCAATTTTACATTATCAACCACAATATCAGTTTCAATGTGTTGATCTATAGAATATGTTTTTATTAAATCTTCAGTTAAAACTGATAAATGCTGCTTTACATTAATATGTTCTAAATCTTCTGAACGGTACATTTTTTCATGAAGCTTAGCTAAGGAGAATACTCTATTTTGAGCTTCTTTTAATATTTCAATAGATTTTTGATCATCAATATCATTTAACTGAAGTCTTAATAAACTGGTAACCACCTGAAGATTGTTTTTCATGCGATGATGAATCTCTCTAAGAAGTATGTCTTGCCGTTTTAATTGCTTGTCATTCTCTAAATTCTGATCACTAAGAATCCGATTAGTATTGAGTAATGCTAAATCATTTTGCTTGACAATTTTATTAAAATGATAAACAATAAGAAATATACCTGTTGCTATTAAAAGAGTATTAAGTATAGCTATATTATTAATAAAATCTCGGGTAATAGAGATAATTGGTGTATGCGATTTTAAAAAATAGATACCTACGAATAATAGTATTCCAATACTAATCACATAGGTTCTTTTTTGTAGTGTGCTCCAATTTTTACCAAAATATAATACTAATGGTAGGGAAAGCATATAGTAGATAAAATTACTTTCAAAACCAATATAATAGGATCCTAAATATGAATGTAGAATAATATCTAAACTACCTAAAAGAAAAATGATTTCTGGTTTGCAGTTGTTTTGAATTAAATAATAAAGAAAAAGTACATAGGAAATACTGCCAATATTCATATAAACTAATTTAGTTGCATCAATATTATAAAATATGATGCCTAAAATTATATGAGTAATAGTTGCAATAATAATTGCGTTAACAATTACTGATTTAAAACGTATATCAGTAGTAAATTGGTTAATAGGTCTTATTAGTTAGTTTTATGTAAGTTACAAAAATATTATTAAAAGCATTTGTATAGAGGATAATAATAACTGTAACTTAGTCCTCAACAAAATCAATTAAATGTCCATAACTATTGTCAATTATGTTACCGCTATTGTTTGTATAATTACTGCTTTCGTTATTCATCGTATTTATTTTAAAGAGCAGCACAGAAATGCATCAGTAACTTCTTTACAAGGAATTAAATGGTTTGGTTTGGCTATCTTTTCATGGGGATTGGGAGCTTTGATCAATATTGTTTTAATTAATATGTTGGGTTTTGGAGGGAATGATACAATAGTAGTCAGTTGTGGTGTTTTATTCTCGTTATTAAATTCGTTATTTATATTAATGTCATTACCCTCTATAGAACATAGAGGAAAACGGAATTTAGCTATTCAGATTATTGAACGTTTTTCAGAAAAAGAAGTATTTATCATTTTCGGAGGAATTTTGGTTATGTTGGCATCAGTTTTTGTGTTGTCATTTTCTACTAATACAAACACTTCAAGTAATAGTGCTATTTGGCTTATAGATATTCCTATATCTTTAATTGTAGCATTTGCATTATTAAATGAGTTAAATAAAGCCTTTAGAAATAGAGGAATGAAGTTTATGTACTTACCAACTATTGCTTTGTTCTTATTAATTTTAATTGCGGTGGTTCATCGTATTATTCCTAATCATGTTGCAGTAGAGTTTATGGATTTACAATATTGGTCATTAATAGGTGTGATAACTGCTTTGTCATTTAAATTTTTGTTTGTGTTACTATTTACCATCTTGTTATATAGTTGGAAGTTGTTAGCAGAAAAAGAAGAGCAGCAAACAGAATTTGCACAATTAAAATTGATGAAGAATCAATTAAAAAAAGACAAAGAAATTCTTGAAATAGCTAATGAAAGTCATTTAGATACGATCAAACATCTAAAAGAAGATTTGACTACTCGAAAAAAGAAATATAAAAAATTAAAAAAGGCTGCTAAAGTTATATTGTCTGATCGACAAAAAGAAGTATTGGCTAATTTGGGTGTTGTTGGAGCAGAAATGTCCTACACAGAAATGGCAGATGCAATGTATATTGGTGTTGATGGTTTTCAAGCTCATATTTATCAAATTAAAAAAGTACTTAATATTTCCGGGAGTGGAGGGAAGAAGCAATTAATACAGTATGCTATTGATAATGATTTGCTAAAATATGCAACTATTGTTAAGAAGGAATAATTATTTCACCCTTGAACAATTATTGCTTTCAAACATTAAATTTTATGGTGTAACAAACGCCCTTGTTTACGGAAGAATCTACTTGTATAGTTGCATTTAATTGAATGCTTAACATTTTAATTAATTTCATACCTAAACTTGACTTTGTTTTAGTTTCTTCTTCGATCCCAGGGCCATTATCTGCAATTATCATTGAGATTTCATTCTTTTTTTTACGAATATCTATTCGTAGGTAAGGGGCAGTTTTAAAGGCGTATTTAAATATATTTGTGATGATTTCATTTAGAATTAAACTACAAGGTACCAGTAAATCCATATTAAGTTTAAAATCATCGATATGAATATCTTGTTTAAATGATTCATTCTCATTAAGGTGTGTGGAAGAAATGTTTAAAACAAGCTCTTTTATATACGGTTTTACAAAAATTTCCCCTGAGAGATCTGATTCATACATTCTTTCATGTACCAAAGAAATAGCTGAAATTCTCTGTTTAGAATTTTTGATAACTCGTTTTAGTTCTTCATTAGAGGATTTATTAACTTGGAGTGATAGTAAGCTTGACACAACTTGTAGATTGTTTTTAATCCTGTGATGGATTTCTTTTAATAAAATATCTTTTGCATTTGCTATTTTACGCTCATTTATTGCTACTGATACGACCATAAAATAATCAAGAACATCATGTTTGTCATAAATAGGAGAGATAGTTGATTCATACCATAGTTCTCTTTTATCAGGAGTTAATAACATGCCTTCATGAATCCTAGTCTTTCTCGTTTTTTTTTGAATCCTGAAGTTTTTCGAGCATAGTATCTCTGAATTTTTCTGGATAAAAATCTAATGGAAATGATTTTCCGTAAAATGATTTAATGTCCTTAATATTAAGTGCTTCTATTCCAGCTCGACTCATATATTGTAAGTTGAAATTAGGATCTACCACTTTTGTGCAAACAGGTGAGTTTTCAAGCCAATCCTTACTTTTTATTTCTATGCTTTTAATATTTTTTTTCAGAATCAGTTGTTTTCTTCATGACTTGCGTTTTTTTATATAGCTAACAATTGATGATACTACTGCTAACATTGTGATAAAAAGGACCTTTAATTCTTAATACGAAGTTAACTGTTTTTTAAGAGAATTTCAAGGTAACCAGCATGCTTAATCACTTACGTCATTAGTTTTCATCATTGTGTAGGCTATATAGTTGGAAATTACTAACAGAAAAAGAGGAGCAACAAACAGAATTTGCACAATTAGAATTAATGAAGAATTAATTAAAAAAAGACAAAGAAATTTTTGAAATAGCTAATGAAAGTCATTTAGATACGATTAAGCGTTTAAAGGAGAATTTATCTAAAAAGAAAAAGAAGAAGCTAAAGAAGTCTTCTAAGGTTGAGTTATCAGTCAGGCAAAAGAAGTGTTGGCTAATTTAGTAATTGTAGGAACTCAAATGTCTTACACAGAAATTACTGATACTATGTACATTGGCGTTGATGGTTTTCAAGCTCATATTTATCAAATTAAAAAAGGGCTTAACATTTCGGGAAGTGGAGGGAAGAAGCAATTAATTCAGTATGCAATAGATCATAATTTATTGAATTTTGTTACTATTGGTAAGAAATAATAATTGTTAGGAGTATTTGATAATAGTATCAATGTTATTTTTATTGATTAGTTTGAATTGATTGGTCAAATAAATTCACGCCTCCTTTTACACCAAAATCTAATGTTGTTACGGAATAAGCAATAGAAATACCTTCTTCTTCAAAACGCTTCTTTACACGAATAATAGTTTCGCTCATTGCGTTTAAGTAGTCTTTTTGATGCGTGAAATTTATCCAGAAACGAACCTCAAAATTGTAAGTAGAACTTCCAATACTGGTGAAATAAAAATCAATAACCTCATTTTTTAAAAGAGATTTTATTTTCTGTACTTCATCTAAAGTAACTTTTTTCACATGTTCTAAATCGTCACCGTAGGAAACGCCACTTTGCAGAATTACTCGACGTTTATTAAAGGTGGTGTAATTGGTAAATGTATTGTTATAGATTACTTGGTTAGGTACAAATACCTCTTGTCCGCTTATTGTTTTAATTGAAGTAGTTATCCATCCAATGTCTATGATAGTTCCAAAGTTACCATCAATTTCAACCCAGTCATTAGTTTTAAAAGGACGTTGAATTGTTAGCAAAAAACCTGCAAAAGCATTTGATGCGATATCTTTAAATGCAAAACCTGCAACGATTCCTATAATTCCAGCTCCTGCAAGTAATTTGGTCAATACACTTTCTAAACCTAAAACTTCTAAGGCTAAAAACACACCGGACAATAAAAAGAAAAAGTAGACAACAACAGAAATTATTTTCGCAATATCAGATTGTTTTTTTAACACTCTTGAATAGAACTTTAAGCTGAAGTTTCTAAATAGCTTGGCGGTAAAATAAAAGGCAACGAGAACTAATAGCGCTAAAAGTATTTTTGGTAAATACTCAAATATGGAATGTTGCCATTGATCTAAAAGTTGTTCTATGTTTTTTAAATTGTTCATTTTCGAATCTTTCTTAGGTTCTTTTTTTATAAAGATATTCCATTGCAAATCAAAAAGCAATAATTACACCTAAAAGAGGAATACTTTTTTACCGTCAATCTTTTTAGCTAATTATTAGTAAAATTTACTTCTTGTAAACACCACTTTGAAGTTCTATGTTCCCAGTTTTCAAATGGGTTAGAAGGTTCATTAACTTTGGTTTTGTGGTATCACCCATTAGAACATTTAATCCCATTTTTGGAGGGCCAAATTCTTTTAATCGAGTAACAAGTGCATCAAAAAAAACAATTCCTGCCTGAGTTTGATCGGTAGACTGTTCTTTTGTGAAACCTAAATTCTTTAAAAGAGTGTCCATTTCTTCTACTTTAGACAAGAAGCTGAAATTAGTATTACCGGCCCAAGGCATTGGGTAATTAATGTCACCGTCTCCTTTTTTTAAGATATCGTAAAAAAGGAAATGTCCTCCTGCTTTTAATACTCGATTAATTTCTGAATAGAACTTTTTCTTGTCAGGAATATTCATTTGCACATGTTGTGTCCAAACTACATCAAAGGAATTATCATCAAACGGAAGGTTTGTAGCGTCTCCTTGTATAAATGTCGTTTTACTATCTAATTTTACAAGTTTGGATAGTTTATTGGCGGTTCTTATATATTCATTACTTAGGTCTATTCCTGTAGTCTGACAATTATATTCTTCTGCAAGCATTCTACAAGGGCCACCTAAACCACAACCAACATCTAAAACGGATGATCCTTTTAAATCAATACTGTTGGCCAATTCTTTGGATACAGCTGCTCCACGAACGTGAAATTCATCAGCACCAGTAATATCAGATCTTTTTACATTATTTAGATTAATGTTTTGTTCATTAAGACGGTTGAGAATATCCTCATAAAGTTCCTTCTTAAAATAATGGTTTTCTATGCTTTTGTTTAAATTTTCCATATTACTAATTTTGTTACATTATGGCTAACTATAAAAGGATGAATAGGTTTCTGTTTTAAGAAATGAGGTTTACTAAGTTAGTTGTTTTTTATAAGTTAGCCTATAAAGAAAATATATTCCCTTTGTAGGCTAACAAAACTACATGCTTAAGTACATACTTAAGTAGTTACTTAACTAATTTTCATTAGTACGTAAGCTTTCGTGTCGTCTGATTTGTTAGCAATTTAGCAGCAATCAATAATCAGTAGCGTTAGAATATTAATAGCCACTGGTGGTAAATCAAAAAACGAATGAAACAGAAATTTACATTGCTGCTATTTTTAGCAACGACTTTAGTTGTAAATGCACAGGAACAAGCGAAAGGATTAGATAGTCAAATAAATGAATTATTTAGCTCCGCTACAGGATGGTTTGTTAGTGCCATTTTTGCTAAAATATCTATTACAGATACTTTAGGCGTACCGTGGGTGTTAATAGTACTTATTTTAGGAGCAGTATATTTTTCTATTTATTTTAAGTTTATCAATTTCACTGGATTTAAAACGGCCATAAACGTAGTCAGTGGTAAATATGATGATATTGATAAGCAAGAGTCTCAAGAAGATGTTTTGGAAACCATAAAAGTAGAAGGTGAAGGCGAGGTTTCTCATTTTCAAGCCTTAACAGCAGCATTGTCGGCTACTGTTGGTTTAGGGAATATAGCAGGAGTTGCCATAGCATTATCTATTGGTGGGGCAGGAGCTACCTTCTGGATGATATTAGTTGGTTTGTTAGGTATGGCTACAAAATTTGTAGAGTGTACTTTGGGAGTAAAATATCGAGAAATTTCTGCAGATGGAACTGTGTTTGGAGGACCAATGTATTACCTTAAAAAAGGAATAGGCGAATTAGGTTTTACTAAATTAGGGAAAGTACTTTCTGTTATTTTTGCCATAATGTGTGTTGGAGGTTCTTTCGGAGGGGGAAACATGTTTCAGGTAAATCAAGCGTTCAAATTGTTCGAATACGTAACTGGAGGAGAGCAGAGCTTTATCTATGGTAAAGGTTGGTTGTTTGGTTTAATTATGGCCATTCTTGTAGGTGTTGTAATTATTGGTGGAATCAAAAAAATAGCCAAGGTAACTGATAAAATAGTTCCTTTAATGGTAGTGGTGTACATTTTGGCAGTTGTCATTATTTTGGGAATTAATTTTTCAGAAATCCCTAACGCATTAGCAGCTATTTGGAACGGAGCTTTTAGTCCGGTAGGTGTGGTTGGTGGATTTGTAGGGGTTTTGATACAAGGGTTTAGACGAGCAGCATTTTCCAATGAAGCTGGAATAGGGACTTCATCTATTGCACATTCAGCTGTAAAGACAAATTATGCAGCCAGTGAAGGGTTAGTAGGGTTATTAGAGCCTTTTATAGATACAGTAGTTGTTTGTACTATGACAGCTTTGGTATTGATTATTACTGGTCAGTTAACAGTTGGTGCTGCTATTTCAGATGAGCAAGGGGTTATTTTAACTGCAAAAGCTTTGGAGAGTGGAGTTTCATGGTTTCCGTATGTGTTAGCCGTTGCAGTAATATTATTTGCTTTTTCATCTATGATTTCTTGGTCGTATTATGGATACCAAGCGTGGTCATATTTGTTTGGAAGAAATAAAAGAACTGGTAATATTTATAAAATTATATTCTGTGTCTTTACTGTTATAGGAGCAGCAGTAACTTTAGGCGCAGTAGTTAATTTTTCTGATGCGTTAGTTTTTGCCATGATGATACCCAATATGATAGGCTTGTTTCTATTAGCACCTAAAGTAAAAGAAGAATTGAAACGATATAAAAACAAAATAAATGCATAATATGAAAATCTTAGTTAGAGTACTGTTTCTTTGTTTGATATCACATTTTGTGGTAGGACAAAGTATTGAAAAACAATTTCAAAAAGTGTTAGATTCTGTATATAAAAAGAATACTGATGCTACTGGAATTATGATTCATGTAGAATCTCCGGATAATCATATTTCTTGGACTTCAGCTGTTGGAGTTTCTAATAAAGATACTAATGCGTTGTTGCATAAAAATCAAACGGTATTGATAGCAAGTAATACGAAAACGTATGTGGCTACTGCTATTTTGAAGCTAGTAGAGAATAAGAAACTTCAATTAAATCAGTCAATAAGAGTGTTGTTGAATAGCGAAATAGCAGAAGGTTTTAGTAGCTCAGGATATGATTTAAATGGTATAACGATAAAACACTTGCTTTCTCATACTTCAGGAATTAATGATTATGTAACCGATGATTATTTTGAGTTTGTAAAAGAGAATCCAAAATATCAATGGACGAGAACTGAACAAATAAATAAAAGTATTCAATTAGGAAAACCTTATGCTAAAGCTGGTGCGGAGTTTAAATATGGAGATATCAATTATGTGTTACTCACAGAAATTATTGAAAATATAACTAAGCAACCGTTTTATACAGCCATTAGGGAGTTGATTAATTACAATAGGGTTAGATTAAATAATACATGGTTTATCAATTTAGAAAAACAACCTGAAATAGCTAACTCTTTAGTGCATCAATATTCAAATAAACACTATTGGGACTCTTATAATTTAAATCCTTTATGGGATTTATATGGAGGAGGGGGATTAGTATCTACAACTAAAGAGATGGCTTTGTTTTTTCAAGCATTGTTTGAAGGACGCATAATTAAAGACAAACAATTAGTAAAAGAAATGCATAGCTATGTACTTCCAAAAGAAGAATCTAATTATTGTTTAGGGCTTAGGAATATTTCATTTGGTGATTATGAAGCATATTATCACGGAGGTTTTTGGGGAACTGACGTTATGTATTTACCTGAAATAAATACTTCTATAGCAGTTGTCACGCTTGAAAAAGATAAAAGAAATACTATCAGCCCAATTTTAAGTAAAAAAGTGCTTTCGATTTTAAAGAGGAACTTTGTAAATAAGTAATGTAAACTTCTTTTTTTGTGAATTTAGATAAGTAAAATGCATCTTTTATAGAGTGTAATAGTCTTTTAATTATAGAAGAAAATGGATATGAACACAGCATACAAAGAAGAATTAAATTTTGGTAAAAAAGCATATAATATTCAAAATTGGAATCTTGCTTTTTATCATTTTGAAAATGCACATGTATTAGGACAAAATAATATATGGAAACATACTTATAGTCATTTCTGGATGTTGAAAATTGGGGTTAAAAAAAAGGACTTTGAGGAAATTTTTGGTCAATTATTAAGAATTTTGGCCTCATTAGTTTTTACAATTTTATGGGTTCCTAAAGGAAATACTGGAGGAAGTAATGTTTCTGCAATAAAAATAATGCCAATTAGACCCGAAATTCAAAAATATTTTAAATAATAATGCATCTTTTTCGTAAATTATAAGTCTACTGTATGAATTAAAAAAATATATTATGAAAATAGATAAAAACTGTAGTTGTACTTGTGATAATTGTCAAAATGGTCAGTGTCAAAATTGTACTTGTGAAAGTTGCACTTGCTCAGGGTGTAATTGTTAATTAATTTCACCTATATTAAAATGTCAGGCTGAGCTTGTCGAAGTCAGTTATTCTTCAATAAACTCAGTCTGACAACTAATTTTAACACATAATTATATATGGATATTAATCAAGTTTGGTCGGCATACAACCAAGATATTACTCGTTTCATTTTTAGTAAAGTTAAAAATGAACAGGTTACTAATGACCTTGTTCAAGAAACATTTATAAAAGCGCATACCAAGTTAGATAGTTTGAAAGATCAAGCAAAAGTAAAATCATGGTTGTTTAGTATTGCAAGGAATACAACAATGGACTATTTTAAAAAGAGTTCTAAAACGGTTTCTTTAAAGGAGTTTGATATAGTTGATGAGTTTTGGGAAGAAGAAAAACA
>Ga0105354_1002117_pt1 | contig 11942 bp, 10 predicted proteins | sample GOMGulsemesocosm_FD_83658 | JGI IMG/M metagenome (GOLD analysis project Ga0105354, IMG submission 83658) | Methane-oxidizing microbial communities from mesocosms in the Gulf of Mexico - GOM9B Gulf of Mexico | ecosystem: Environmental > Aquatic > Marine > Cold seeps | place: USA: Gulf of America...
TACTTTAGAAGTAAACGGTAAAAAATTAGAATTTCCAGTAATTAAAGGTACTGAAAATGAGCTTGCAATTGATATTAAAACATTAAGAGGTGCATCAGGTGGTGTTGTAACCATTGATCCAGGGTATAAAAACACTGGTTCGTGTACAAGTGCAATTACTTTTTTAAATGGAGAAGAAGGAATTTTAAGATACCGTGGGTATTCTATAGAAGAATTAGCTGAAAAAGCTGATTTTTTAGAAGTAGCATATTTATTGATTTTTGGTGAATTACCAACAGTTGAACAATTAGCAAAATTTGATGCTGATATTAAAGCAGAAGCTCATGTTGATGAAGATATCAAAAAAATATTAGATGGTTTCCCAAAGACAGCTCACCCAATGGGAGTGTTATCATCTTTAACAAGTGCATTGATTGCTTTTAATCCAAACTCTGTGAATGTAGATTCTGAAGAGGACATGTATAAAGCAATTGTTACAGTATTAGGGAAATTTCCTGTATTAACAGCTTGGGCACATAGAAAGAAAATGGGACTACCATTAGATTATGGCGATGATTCTTTAGGCTATGTTGAAAATTTCATGAAAATGATGTTTAACAAGCCAAATAAAGAATACAAGGCAAATCCTGTAATTAACAATGCTATTGATAAATTATTAATATTACATGCTGATCATGAACAAAACTGTTCTACATCTACTGTGCGTATTGTAGGTTCTTCTCACGCAGGTTTATATGCATCACTTTCTGCAGGAATATCTGCGTTATGGGGACCATTACATGGTGGAGCTAACCAGGCAGTAATTGAAATGTTAGAGGATATTAAGGCTGATGGTGGTGATACTAAAAAATACATGGGTAAAGCTAAAGATAAGCAAGATTCTTTCCGTTTAATGGGATTCGGACATCGTGTATATAAAAACTTCGATCCAAGAGCTAAAATTATTAAAGTAGCTGCAGATGATGTTTTAGGTGCTTTAGGTGTTGAAGATCCAATTTTAGAAATAGCTAAAGGATTAGAGCAAGAAGCTTTATCTGATTCGTATTTCGTAGATAGAAAATTATATCCTAACGTAGATTTTTACTCAGGAATTATTTACAGAGCTTTAGGTATACCAACAGAAATGTTTACGCCTATGTTTGCTTTAGGGCGTTTACCAGGTTGGATAGCACAATGGAGAGAAATGCGTTTGCAAAAAGAACCAATAGGTCGTCCACGTCAAATTTATACAGGAGAAAACTTGCGTTCTTTTAAAGAAGTAGCGAAAAGATAATATTACATAATAAAGAATATATAAAATGCGTGTTGGTGGTACTAACACGCATTTTTTTATAACCATGAGTATAAAATGAGACGATTAGTTTAAAAGTAATCGTTTAAACGAGTACTTTTGTTGTCATATTTTTAATCTATTAAAATAAAAATGATGAGTAAAACAATAAAAATAATCAAGAATAGATCTGATATTGGTGCGGGAACACGTGGCGCTGATATGGGAGTTGATGCTATAGAAATTGCAGCTATCAATGAACACAATGATTACTTTACTCAATATGAATTTGAGGACCTTGAAACAGAAAACGAGTCTATTTATAATAAAGTAAATAATTCTTTTGGGAAACGTATAGAGCAAGTGTATAACCAATGTACTCGTTTAAGTGATGCGGTGCAACGAAATATAGAAGCAAATAATTTTCCGTTAGTATTGTCTGGAGATCACTCCTCAGCATTAGGTACTATATCTGGAATTAAAGCTGCTTATCCGGATAAGAGAGTAGGTGTTGTTTGGATAGATGCTCATGCTGATATTCACTCGCCATATACATCTCCTTCTGGGAATATTCATGGGATGCCATTAGCTGCTGCCTTAGCAGAAGATAATACAGCTTGTAAGGTAAATGAAATTTCTTCTGATACAGAAAAGTATTGGAATGCTATGAAAAACATAGGTTGTGATGGAGCTAAAGTTTTAGCTAGTGATGTTGTGTATTTTGGAGTAAGAGATACTGAAGAGCCAGAAGATAAACAAATAGAAGAATTAGGAATCAAAAACTATATGGTGCATGAAGTGCGCTATAGAGGTTTAGAGGTTTGTGTAAATGAAACATTAGCAACATTGGCTGAATGTGATATGATTTATATTTCTTTTGATGTTGATAGTATGGATTGTGATCTGATTTCTTACGGAACTGGAACTCCAGTACCAAAAGGATTTGATCAACATGAAATAGTGGCGATTATAAATCAATTGATTGCTTCTAAAAAAGTTGCTTCTGTGGAGTTTGTAGAAGTGAATCCATTATTGGATTTTAAAGGAAATAAGATGGCAGAAACTGCTTTTGAAGTATTGGATGCAGTTTCTAAAACAATAAAAAAACACTTGTAATTTGAGTAAACAATCCACAAATACGGTTTTAATGATTCGTCCAGTATCGTTTGCTAAAAATGAGCAAACTTTAAAGTCAAATCATTTTCAACAAGATATAATGCTTACTCCTAGAGTTATTCAAGAGAAGGCGTTAGTTGAATTTAATTCTTTTGTTGAGCAATTAACAAAAGCGGGTGTAAAAGTGTTGGTTATTAAAGATACCATGAATCCACAGACACCAGATTCAATTTTCCCAAACAATTGGATTTCTTTTCATAAAGATGGAATAGTTGCTGTATATCCTATGGAAGCAGCGAATAGAAGAAAAGAAAGAAGAGAGGATGTGATCACATTTGTAGAGTCTCAAACGGGCATTGAAATAAAAGATGTTGTAGATTATACTTCTGCAGAGGAAGATGAAATTTACTTAGAAGGAACTGGGAGTGTTGTTTTAGATAGAGTACATAAAATTGCTTATTGTGCTGAATCATCGAGGTCTGATGAAGAGTTGTTTATTGAGTTCTGTGAAGATTTTGATTATGACCCAGTATTGTTTAAAGCAAGCCAGACAGTTGGTGAAAAAAGAAAACCGATTTATCATACTAATGTTATGTTGTGTGTCGGGACTAAATTTGCCGTTATTTGTTTAGATGCTATTGATGATAAAAAAGAAAAGAAAAACGTAATTCAGCATTTAAAAAAATCTGGAAAAGAAGTTATTGCTATAACAGAAGCTCAATTGAATTCTTTTGCAGGAAATATGTTAGAGCTCCAAGGAGAATCAGAAGTGCTATTAGTGATGAGTAAACAAGCAAACGAAAGCTTGACTAAAGAGCAATTGTTTAAGTTAGAGAAGCATGCTACAATTTTGGCAGTTGATTTAAAAACAATTGAGACTTTGGGTGGTGGAAGCGCAAGATGTATGTTAGCAGAAGTGTTTTAGATACTACTGTCTTTAACCGAAATTGAATAACTCTTTTGATGGAGAGTAGTCAAACATAAAAAAGCATGAAGAATTAAATTCTTCATGCTTTTTTATGTTATATAATAAATTGTTTACATAACGGTTTTAATCAAAGAATAAATACCGGCCCACAAGTATTCAATCCCTAGTGCGATTACTATAAACCCAATTATTCTTGAGATTGAATTTATTCCGTTAGGTCCAAGAACTCTAATAATATGTTGCGACCCTCTCATCATGATGTAGCAAATTAAGCATACTACTAACACGGCTAATATTGTAGTTGTAATTTGACAAGTACTGTTGTACTCTTCGTTTAAACCAATCAGTAAAGAAATAGATCCTGGTCCAGCCATCATGGGGATAGCTAAAGGAGTAAGGGATATGCGCTCTCTTTCGTGAGCAGCTTCCTTGTGTTTTTTACTCATTCCTCTGTTTTTGCTGAACTCTCCTTTTAATAGAGCGAAACCTGAGGAAGCAATAACTAAACCTCCAGCGATTTTTAAGGCGCTTAAGCTAATTCCGAAAAAAGCTAGTACATATTTTCCTAAGAAAAATGAAATAACTAAAATCACAAATACATTAACACTGGTGAGCATTGATGTTTTGTTCACTTCTTTTTGTGTGTCACCTTCAGTTAAGCTAACAAATATAGGGACGGTTCCTAATGGGTTCATTACAGAGAATAAAGCTCCAAATATGTATAAAAATAATTCCATTGAATTAAAAATTTTGGCAAAAAAAAGAATTTTTAATGAATTAAACTTTGTTTAGAAGCACTTTTTTTTAAAAGAATGAAATTATCCTGCAAACAGTCAATAATATCGATTAAATACATTATTCAGTTGTCAGTGTGTGATAATTAGTGGTGAAGTGACATTGTTTTTTCTGTATTAAAAATTTTAATTAATGGAATAAGGATATATTATTAAAATGAATAATTCTTATAAGAAAATATAATTTATATCGAGCATAAGTTATCTTTGTAACTTATAAAAATAAGATAATGACAATTCAAGAAACATTAGCGTTAAAAGTTAAGGAGGCATTTGTATCAATTTATAAATCAGAGTTACCAACAGTAGAGTTTCAAGCTACTCGTAAAGAGTTTGCAGGGGATATTACCGTAGTTGTTTTTCCAATGTTGAGGGTTGTCAAAGGGAATCCTGTTCAAATAGGAGGGGCTTTAGGACAATATTTAGTTGATAATGTTGAAGAAATTGAAGCTTTTAATGTTGTTAAAGTGTTTTTGAATCTTGTTATTTCTGATGCTTATTACCTTAATTTTTTTCAAGGAATAAAAAATGAAGAAAAATATGGTTTCGTTGCGACATCGGTAGACAACGATGCTGTTATGGTAGAATATTCATCTCCAAACACAAATAAACCATTGCATTTAGGGCATGTTAGAAATGTGTTACTTGGTTATTCTGTCGCAGAAATTATTAAAGCATCTGGAAAGAAGGTGTATAAAACACAAGTAATTAATGACAGAGGAATACATATTTGTAAAAGTATGTTGGCTTGGGATCGTTTTGGTAATGGTGAAACTCCAGAATCTACTGGATTAAAAGGAGATAAGCTAGTAGGTAATTATTATGTTAAATTTGATCAAGAATATAAAAAAGAGATAGCGGCTTTAGTGACTGAAGGGAAAACAGAAGAAGAAGCTAAAAAACAAGCGCCATTAATTTTGGAAGCTCAAGATATGCTTCGTAAATGGGAGGCAGGAGATGAAGAAGTAATTGCACTCTGGAAGAAAATGAACCAATGGGTTTATGATGGTTTTGAGGTTACTTATAAAAATATAGGAGTAGATTTTGATTCGTATTATTACGAAAGTAACACCTATTTATTAGGAAAGGATAATATAGCTGAAGGGCTTGAAAGCGATGTATTCTTTAAAAAAGAAGATGGTTCTGTTTGGTGTGATTTAACCGAAGACGGATTGGATGAAAAAATAGTATTGCGTTCAGATGGAACTGCAGTATATATGACTCAGGATATTGGTACAGCGATACAGCGTATTAAGGACAATCCAGATATTGGAGGGATGATTTATACCGTTGGTAACGAGCAAGATTACCACTTTAAGGTGTTATTTTTGATTTTAAAAAAATTAGGATATACTTGGGCTGAAAACTTACATCATTTAAGTTACGGTATGGTTGATTTACCTTCAGGGAAAATGAAGAGTAGAGAAGGGACAGTTGTTGATGCAGATGAATTAATGGCGGAAATGGTGACCACTTCAAGAGAAATTTCTGAAGAGTTAGGTAAATTGGATGGTTATACGGATGCTCAAAAAGAAAAAGTATATACTACAATTGGTATGGGCGCTTTGAAATATTTCATCTTAAAAGTAGACCCTAAAAAACGCATTTTATTTGATCCAAAAGAATCTGTAGATTTTCAAGGAAACACAGGGCCGTTTATTCAATATACGTATGCTAGAATTCAAGCTATATTAAGAAAAGCAGAAATTGATTATTCTAAAAATGTAACAATACAATTGCATGAAAAAGAAAAAGAATTGATTAAGCAAGTAGAGTTATACCCCGAAGTAATTCAGCAGGCAGCTACTAATCAGAGTCCGGCTTTAATAGCAAATTATACTTATGATTTAGTAAAAGGTTATAATTCTTTCTTTCAAAATGTTTCTATTTTTGGAGCTGATACTGAAGATGAAAAAATATTCAGAGTACAATTGTCTAATTTGGTAGGTAACATTATAAAATCTGCTTTTGGGTTGTTAGGGGTTACAGTTCCTGAAAGAATGTAATGAATACAGTCATGAAAATAAGAAAAGCACAATTGTCTGATTTATCCCAAATCAGACAATTATTTTTTTGATACCATTACTAATGTAAATATTAAAGATTATACACCTGAACAGATTAAGGTTTAGTCTTCAGGAGTGGATGATATTGTGCGTTGGGAGAATAAATTTAAAGAACAAGTATTTTTTGTAATGACAGAAGGAGATTTTATTTCAGGTTTTACTTCGCTGAAACAAAGTAATTATATTGATCACTTATATGTGAGTCACTTACATTTAGGTAAAGATATAGCTTCACAGTTAATGATTATGTAGAAAAGATTGCTAAAGTAAATGGAGAAAATAAAATAAAATCAGATGTTAGTATTACAGCATTACCATTCTTTGAGAAGAGAGGGTGTGTAATAGTGAACAGAAATGAAATAGCACACAAAGGGGAGGTGTTAGTGAATTTTGATGTGGTAAAAAATTTAGTTAAATAAATTCACGTTTTCTCCATCAAAATACCCAAATCCATATTGTTTGGTTAAAAAAACAAATCTAGTTTTATCCATGAAGAGAATTTTAGTTACATTCATTACACTTCCGTATTTGTGAGATATTTTTTTAGTGTATAACAATACGTTAGGGTCAATTACTAGTTCATTCCTATAACCTGAATCACTTTTATGTAACTTAAAAAAACCATAATTAGAATAGAAGTACAAGGACTCGTTAAAGTTATTGTATATCATTGGTCCAATAATTTCATTTTGTTTTTTAAATGAAAGTTCACTGTTTTTGACAATACTATAAAAGCGTTTTTCAGAAGTTGTTAGATATTCATAAATCCCATTCTTTTTATGAGAATAGGCGAGGCCTTCGCTAAAGTAATAGTTACCTGATTTATCTTGAGTAATTGATTTGATTCCATAGTAAAGAGGTAGTTCAGTAGGGAATTTATAAACGTATTCTTTTCCAATCTTTTTGACATGATACGGGTATTTTTTGAATTGTTTTTTTCTAAAATCTTTTAAATAATCTTCTTTACTGTTAAATGTTTTCTTTTCATCAAGTATAGAAAGCGGTTTATGATTTAAGTAAGCAGATTTTTTAGTGTCGAAAATAAAGACTTCAGAAAATTTCCCAAAATCATAACTGATCCAAATCCTGTCTTTTTGATCTATATAGGTTAATTGAGGTTTTCTTAGTTTATTGTTTTTAAAACTATACATACCATTCCCAATTCTGTTTTTTTCTTTGGGCATATAATATTTGTTGTTATACTTAATCCCTTTGCTTGAAATTGATGCTATTTTGTTTGTAGTAGTTGTAAAAATAGCAAATGGAGTACCGGTAAATGCGCCAACAGTCTTCCATTTATTAACCGTAGTTTCTTTCTGGATTTCTCCATCAATAGTTACGCAGTATGACTCATTCTTTTGATTAATATAAATACAAGAAACTTCTTTTTTAATGTAGGAAACATCTCCTTTATTCATGTCCCAAATTACTAATTTGTTTGTTTTTGAAATCGCATAAATTAAGTTGTTTTTGGTATTTATATCAGTATATCTACTTTCGTATTTTTTTTTGCTTTGCGCATGTAAAGTTGCTAAAATGAATAAGCAGAATAGGGATGAAAATATTTTTTTAAACATTTATGTCAAATATTGTAATAGTTGAATAATAAAAATACATTTTTTATTAGAATTACAACCACTATTCTTGTATAATAACCTTTGTTTCTCAGTGCATTTTCCTTAATTTTGCGTTTCTCAAATTAAGGAATAAGTATATGTTTGATAATTTAAGTGATAAGTTAGATAAGGCACTCCATGTTTTAAAAGGACACGGGAAGATTACTGAAGTAAATGTTGCAGAGACTTTAAAGGAAGTTCGTAGAGCTTTATTGGATGCCGATGTAAACTTTAAAATAGCAAAAGATTTTACTAGTAGGGTAAAAGAAAAAGCTTTGGGTGCTGATGTATTAACTGCACTGCAACCAAGCCAGTTAATGGTTAAAATCGTTAAAGACGAATTAACTGAATTAATGGGAGGTGATACCGAGGGGATTGATATGTCTGGGGCACCAACAATAATCTTAATGTCGGGATTACAAGGTTCTGGTAAAACTACTTTTTCAGGAAAATTAGCAAACTACCTTAAGAATAAAAAAACCAAGAAACCTTTATTGGTTGCTTGTGATATATATCGTCCAGCGGCAATAGATCAATTACATATTGTTGGAGAACAAATAAGTGTTGATGTATATTCTGATAGAGGAAATACTGATGCTGTAGCAATTGCTAAAGCAGGTGTAGCTCATGCAAAAGCGAACGGACATAATGTAGTTATTGTTGATACAGCAGGGCGTTTAGCTGTTGATGAGGAAATGATGACTGAAATATCTAATGTTCATAAGGCTATACAACCTCAAGAAACATTATTTGTAGTAGATGCTATGACTGGGCAAGATGCTGTTAATACGGCAAAAGCCTTTAATGATCTATTAAATTTTGATGGGGTTATCTTAACAAAATTAGATGGTGATACTCGTGGTGGAGCTGCTATTTCAATTAAGTCAGTTGTAAACAAGCCAATTAAATTTATTGGTACTGGAGAAAAAATGGAAGCTATTGATGTATTCCATCCTTCTCGTATGGCTGATCGTATTCTTGGAATGGGAGATGTTGTATCTTTAGTTGAAAGAGCTCAAGAGCAATTTGATGAAGAAGAAGCTAGAAAGTTACAAAAGAAAATTGCTAAAAATCAATTCGGATTTGATGATTTCTTAAAGCAAATTCAGCAAGTGAAGAAAATGGGTAATATGAAGGACTTAATGGGAATGATCCCAGGTGCTTCTAAAGCCATGAAAGGAATGGATATTGATGATGATGCTTTTAAGTATATTGAAGCAATCATTTATTCAATGACACCTGGTGAGCGTCAAAAGCCTGCTGTGATTAATGCAAATAGAAAAAAACGTATCGCTAAAGGAGCAGGAAGATCGGTTCAAGAGGTAAATCAGCTGCTAAAGCAATTTAATCAAATGAGTAAAATGATGAAGATGATGCAAGGTGGCGGCGGAAAGAAGATGATGCAAATGATGAAAGGAATGAAATAAAAAATATACGCTATCAGAAATGGTGGCGTTTTTTTTATGATATAAAAACAACACAATTAGAAATTGCTATAATCACAACACTATAGCTAAATACTTTAAAAAGAATGATATTACTAGACGGTAGAAAAACAAGTAATGATATCAAAGATGAAATAGCTGTTGAAGTGGCTAAAATTAAAGCTAATGGAGGAAGAACACCTCATTTAGCGGCTGTATTAGTAGGTACTGATGGGGCAAGTATGACTTATGTGGGGGCTAAAGTTAAGGCTTGTAATCAGATAGGGTTTGATTCAACGTTAATTGATTTACCAAAAGAAACTACTGAGGAGGTATTATTAAGCGAGATTGATAAATTAAATAATAATGATAGTATTGATGGTTTTATTGTTCAATTACCATTACCGAAACATATTGATGAGCAAAAAATTTTAAAAGCAATTAATCCAGATAAGGATGTTGATGGGTTTCATCCTACTAACGTAGGAAGAATGGCATTGGATTTACCATGTTTCTTGCCAGCGACACCTTATGGTATTTTAGAGTTGCTAGAGCGTTATAATATAGAGACTACTGGTAAGAATGTAGTAGTTATGGGGAGAAGTCATATTGTTGGACGTCCGATGAGTATTTTAATGAGTCAAAAGCGTAAAGCTGGTGATGCCACGGTGACTTTAGTACACAGTAGAACCAAGGATTTGAAAAGCTTTACTCAGAAAGCAGATATCATTATTGTTGCAATAGGTATTTCTGAATTTTTAAAAGGAGATATGGTAAAAGATGGTGTTGTAATTGTAGATGTTGGAATTACTCGTTTGCCTGATTCAACTAAAAAATCTGGTTTTCGCTTAGCAGGTGATGTTGAGTTTGAAAGCGTAAGTAAAAAAGCAAGTTATATTACACCAGTTCCTGGTGGAGTAGGACCAATGACTATTGCAATGTTATTAAAGAATACATTATTAGCAGGTGAACGTCATAGTGAGAAATCTTAAGCATAATTATATAAAAACTAAAAAGCCAAAATCATTTGATTTTGGCTTTTTAGTTTTCTAAGATGTTTTACTTGATTCGTCAGTAAGTACTATCAGCTCTTTTAGTTCTTCTGGAGTAATGTCACGCCATTGTCCTACAGGAATATCTAGTGAGATATTCATAATTCGTACACGCTTCAGTTTCGTTACTTCGTATTCTAAGTATTCACACATGCGTCTAATTTGCCTGTTTAGTCCTTGAGTTAGTGTTATTTTAAATGTAAATTTACTAATAGGTTCTACTTTACAATTACGTGTTATGGTGTCCAATATAGGAATGCCACTTCCCATTTTTTTAAGGAATTCTTGAGTAATTTGTTTGTCAACAGTTACGAGATATTCTTTTTCGTGGTTGTTTCTGGCGCGTAAAATTTTATTTACGATATCACCATCATTAGTCAGGAAAATTAATCCTTCACTAGGTTTGTCTAAACGTCCAATAGGAAATATACGAGTAGGGTAGTTTATATAATCTACAATATTGTCTTTTTCAACTCTAGTATCTGTAGTGCAAACAATCCCAATAGGCTTGTTGAATGCTAAATACACTGGTTTTTCTGTAGATTCGGATATTAGTTTGCCATCAACTCTAACTTCGTCAGTTGAGGCTATTTTAGTTCCCATTTCTGGCACTACTCCATTTATGGTAACCCTACCTTGATCAATAAGTTTATCGGCGGCTCTACGTGAGCAATAGCCAGCTTCACTTAAAAATTTATTGATTCTTGTCAATTGTATGTCCCCCATGATTTAGGTTGTCTTTGGTCTTTTAAAAGAGGTTTAAAGATACAAAAAAAAGCTACCTGTTTAAAGATAGCTTTTTTTTTTTTCAATAAATGATTGCTTATAATTTAGCGAACATTTTTTCCATTTTTGTTTTTTGTTCAGCTGCCAATTCAGCATCAACTAAAATTCTACCAGAATGCTCATCAGTAATTACTTTTTTACGACTAGCGATTTCTACTTGTACTTGAGGTGGTATTGTAAAGAATGATCCTCCAGCTGCACCACGTTCGATAGCAACAATTGCCAAGCCATTTTTAACATTAGTTCTGATTCGGTTGTATGCAATCATTAAGCGCTCTTCAATTTGCTTTTGGTATTTAGCAGATTTTTCTAACAACGCTTCTTCTTCTTTTTCTGTTTCAGCAAGAATTTCATTTAAAGCATCTTTTTTATGAGTCAAATGAGTTTGTTTGTCAGTTAAACGCTCTTGCGCTTTACCTATTACATCACTTTTATGTACTATCTGTGCTTTAAATTCTTTAATGTTCTTTTCTGCTAATTCAATTTCTAATTCTTGAAATTCAGTTTCCTTAGCCAAAGAGTTATATTCTCTGTTGTTACGAACATTGTCTTGTTGTTTGGTATACTTTTTAATCAGTACTTTAGATTCTTCAATACCGTTTAATTTGGCTTTGATACTTTCTTTAAGTGCTTCTATATCAGTATTGAAATTGTCAACTCTTAAGCTTAATCCAGCTACTTCGTCTTCTAAATCTTCAACTTCTAAAGGAAGTTCTCCTCGTACATTTCTGATTTCATCAATACGAGAATCGATTAATTGCAAGTTGTATAGTGCTCTTAACTTTTCTTCTACTGAAATTTCTTTTTTCTTTGCCATATCTTAAAAATAATTGACTGGATTAGTATTAATGCCTGATAAAACGATTGCAAAATTAGGTATTTTTTTGCTA
>Ga0105354_1002119_pt1 | contig 11937 bp, 9 predicted proteins | sample GOMGulsemesocosm_FD_83658 | JGI IMG/M metagenome (GOLD analysis project Ga0105354, IMG submission 83658) | Methane-oxidizing microbial communities from mesocosms in the Gulf of Mexico - GOM9B Gulf of Mexico | ecosystem: Environmental > Aquatic > Marine > Cold seeps | place: USA: Gulf of America...
AAAATCAAGTTCCCCCCGCAGTTTTGTGAGCGCCTGACAATATCTCGATAATATCTACCTCGTCAATGAAATAATACAATTGCAAATGGGAATGAGTTGTATTATCATCGGTGCGTTATTTTTAAGATGAAAAAGGATTTATATCTTGGTATACCTTAGTTTTTTTTGGCTATGTTGCGGCGTTGTGTGTAACTACTTATGCCATAGGAATCAGTCCCTTCTGTCATCGCCGTTACATCCACATTGGTTGTGGCTGAGCGCTCTTTTTTCGTTAGGTGCTTTAGTGGGATGGTTGCAGGAATTTCAAGTCAGCACTGCTATATTTACCTGGATCATTGCCAGTATGCTGAGCCTTGGCATCCCACCGTTCGCTAGTCATTTTATTCAACAACTTAAAGAGTTCAACCATGATTCGTAATTTACGGGCCCGTAAAATACAGCCTGATTGGTGGCGAAAAACCGCGGCTGGAATAGTGTTTGGCTTTATATTAGCGCTTGGATTAAGTGGTCTATTTGCATGGCTAGGTCCAGGAGGAATTTCTGCACCGATCAAAAGCCAGTTTATTATGTGGTCCATCGCACCGCTTTGGATGATAATTTTTAGCGTTGTGTATTTAATCCCGACGGGAAACAAAGCGTTATTATGGCTAGGTGTGGCCAGTGCTATCGTACACCTTATTCTTCTAATGATTAATCTTTGAGGTCGCCTTCGTGAAAATTAGTGGTCCAATTCTACGTATTTACCAAACATTGCACACATGGGCTGGGATTAGTGCCGGCTTATTTCTTTTTATTGCGTTTTATGCAGGTTCCTTAACGATGTTTAAGGAACCTATTGATCGTTGGGTTACTCCGCCTATTGAGCGGATGAAAATGATAGAAATTGATCAGTATGATGCACTAATTGATCAAGTCATGGTGACTTTTCCCCAAGCGCGACAGGAGTTTACGCTTCATTTTAGTGATACCGAGAATGTTATAGCACCGCTCAGTTGGTATCCTGGCGATGTTGGTAAAGAACTTAAGCTGTCAAGCGGCCATCACTACGCCTCGTTGGATCAAAATAATCAGTTGTCTTATCAAGAGAAGATACCGTCGGCTCTTGCGGAGTTAATTGATTTATTACATCGCACCGCTGGTATTCCATATTTTATGGGGGATGATTATCTTGGGGTGTATATCCTAGGTGTTGCAGCAATCGTATATTTTCTCGCGTTAGTTTCTGGTGTGATAATTTTACTGCCGACTTTAGTGAGGAGCCTATTTTCCCTCCGTATAGGAAAAACAGCAGGGCGGTTTTGGCTTGATGCTCACAATATAATTGGCGTCACCAGCCTTCCATTTCATATCGTGATAAGCTTAACTGCGATTATATTTGCTTTTCATGATCAATTCTATGATGCCTTAGAGACTGTCGTTTATAAGGAACAGCCGATGTTCATTAGAGCGGATGCACCAATTGAGGTGTATCCGATTGACAAGCTATTACCGATAGCTACATTGATCAAAATAGTCGGCGAAGAAGCGCCAAACATGGCTATCTCTAAAATGGACTTCTTTTCGTTAGATTCAGCGAATGCAACGGTAAGAGTCGCTATTTCATCACCCCAACATATGGTATCAGGTGCATATACGGGGTATTTAGGGCTAAATCCGTATACTGGAATGGTTACCATGAGTAGTATGCTGCCCGGTAAAGAAGGGTTATGGGGGGGGATTGTATCTAAATTTTTCTCGCTACATTTTGGTAGCTTTGGTGGTGCGTTTGTACGATGGATTTACTTTGGTTTAGGACTTGCTGGCGCGTTCATATTTTACAGTGGCAATCTTTTGTGGCTGGAAAAAAGACGAAAAAAACAAAAGTTCAATAACGCCGCTCCGGTGCAAAAAGTCTCGTGCAAAATATTAGCGAATCTGACAGTTGGGGTATGTTTAGGATCTATTGCTGGGGTTGCCATTAGCCTAATTTCAACGAAATGGTTATATCATTTCGCCTACCAATCTAATCAAGCCAGTTTATTTATTTATTATTTCGTTTTTGTTTGCGCGATAAGTTGGGCCTTTTGGCGTGGGGCGGCGCGCTCTGCGGTCGATTTATTGATGCTATGCGGTGCTGCGTGTTTTTTAATTCCTGTTACATCGGTAGCGGCACATTTGGTTAATACCCCCACGCTGTGGGCTAATACCAATATTGAATCATTTGTCATCGATGGTATGGGGTTGCTATTGAGTTGTCTGTTTCTATATTTAGCGAAACTAACCCACAAACGCGCCGTTTCTAGTACGACTGATAGCGTATGGTCAGAGGAAAACGCCCCTGAAAAGGTGGTGATAGCTACACAATCGTGTTGATATCACCTTTGGACTACGAGTCCTAATTTCGACGATAAATTCATTGCGAGCACGCACAGACGGACTTGTGCGTGCTTCTGTCCGTTTTCCACCCAAATAATAGCGATAGTTATCGCCAGTCATTAATGCTTTATCCTCAATATTACAAATATCTTATACTAAAGTATTAATGCTTAGTTGTTGCACTCCGAGTTGTCACGATCAATAATGCAAATGATTCGCATTATCATATGGAGAGTGAGATATATGTCAATACTAAATAGTAGGAGTGATGGTCAAGTTGACCAAACACCAATGGGCAGTGAAACCGAGTTTCATTTTTCTTCCCTTAATCGTAGTATTAAAACGTCCGGAATTTTTGAACGTATTAGTATCCCAGTAAAAAATCAAACGGGTCATCATTCGTTCTTTAAGTCTGTGCGAAGTGCATTTGAGCGTGCTAAAAAGAATGGTATTACAAACCCTATCATGGTTGGAGCAATACCATTTGATCTGAGTCAGCCACCGAGTTTATATATCCCGCAACAGTCGCAACAGCTAGATCGTACTTCTTCTCAAGATTCATTGGTATCAAACCATAAGATTTCGCTGATCACCCGTCGCCACTTTCCAGAGGAGTCACGTTACAAGCAATCAGTACAACAAGCGATCGCTAACTTTAAGCTAAGTAATATTCGCAAGGCCGTTGTTTCAAGAGTGATTGAGTTAGAGCTAGACGAGCGATTACCAGCTCAAGATATTTTTAATAGCCTTAAACAGCAAAATGCTACTGGTTACCATTTTAAAGTGCCATTAGCTGATGGCGGCCAATTAATGGGTGTGAGTCCTGAACTGTTAGTGAGAAAGCAAGGCCACGCGATATTATCTAACCCATTAGCGGGTTCGGCCAAGCGCCAGAGTGATGTACAGCAAGATCAACTGATTTCGAAGAACTTAATCAAATCATCGAAAGATTTATACGAACACCGCTTAGTGATCGATGAGATCGAACGTACGCTTACTCCATTGTGTTCTGAGCTTGATGTGCCAAAGTTACCTTCTCTGCTGAATACTTCCACGATGTGGCATCTATCCACGGTCATTGAAGGTTACCTTAAAGACCCTAAAATCAGTGTACTAGAAGTGGCATGTCAGCTCCATCCGACGCCCGCGGTATGCGGTTATCCAAGAGATCAGGCCCATAAGCTGATTAATCTCGTTGAGTCGTTTGAGCGTGGTTTATTCGCGGGTATGGTTGGCTGGTGTGATAGTGAAGGGAATGGTGAGTGGGTTGTCACGATTCGCTGCGGTATCGTATTAGAAAATAAGATATCTCTCTTCGCTGGGGCAGGAATCGTCGAAGGCTCGTGTCCTGATTCTGAGTGGGCAGAAACCCAAGCGAAGCTTCAAACGATGTTAAAGGCAATGCCCTTTGCAACGGAAGCTGTATCGTGAGGGTCGAATTTACGGCATGGCCAAAAGTACTAGAGCAATATTACCACAAAGTTGGTTATTGGCGCGGCGAGTCGCTGTCGGTATTAGTTGAGCAATACGCAACGTCAGATGACATTGCGCTAATTGGTCAGTCAGAACAGGTTAGCTATCGTGAGTTAGATCGTCGTTCTACGCGTCTTGCCCACTACTTACTGAGTAATGGGGTATGCAAAGGGGATACTGCAATTGTGCAGTTACCGAATGTTCCTGAGTTTTACGTGGTGTTTTTTGCCTTAATTAAAGCGGGAATCGTTGCTGTCAATGCTAATTTTAGTCATCAGAAATTGGAAATTCTGGCGTATGCACGTCAGCTAAAACCAACACTGATGATCGGCTCAGCTAAGCACGAGCTGTTTGATAATCCTGAATTCTATCAACAGATACGCAATGAATCATCAGATCTGGTTTGTTTATTATTGGCTAAAGATGAATTCGGGTCTAGCGACAGTCGTCGTGACTTTAGTGATGACTTAACATCAGCTATCGGGTCTAAGCTTCAAAAATACAGCGAACCGTTGCCTATGAACGATGCCAATGAAGTCGCATTTTTTCAGCTCTCTGGTGGCAGTACAGGTACGCCTAAACTGATCCCTAGGACTCATAATGACTATCTTTATAGCGTGCGTCGCAGTGCTGAAATTTGCCGATTAAGCAGTCAAACCGTCTACCTTTGCGCGCTACCAGCGGGGCATAACTTTCCGTTGAGCTCACCGGGCGCGCTGGGTATCTTTGCTTGTGGTGGCTGTGTGGTATTGGCGTCAAACCCAGAACCAACGCGATGTTTTGATCTTATTGATCAACATAAAGTGACGATGACATCCTTGGTTCCTTCGGCGGTTAATCTGTGGCTGGATTTGGCTGTAGAGCATCAACAAAAAATCTCGTCGTTGCAGCTGCTTCAAGTCGGAGGTGCCAATTTTTCACCGGCGCTGGCGCAAAGAATTCCGAGTGAATTAGATTGTCAGTTACAACAAGTCTTTGGGATGGCAGAAGGCTTGGTCAATTACACTCGACTAGATGATGATCCGACGATCATTTTTGGCACTCAGGGCAGGCCAATGTGCCCTGATGATGAAATAAGGATTGTTGATCATAATGGTTATGAGGTTGGGCTAGGGGAGGCAGGTGAATTAGCGACTCGTGGTCCTTATACATTTCGTGGTTATTATCAATCTCCCGAGCACAACAAGCGTGTGTTTGATGATCAAGGCTTTTACTACTCTGGCGATATCGTGATTCAAGATATCGATGACAATTTACGGGTCGTGGGACGAGTCAAAGATCAAATCAATCGTGGTGGGGAAAAAATAGCAGCTGAGGAGATTGAAAATCTATTATTAGCACATCCTCATATTACCGATGCCGCGTTAATCGCTGTTCCTGATATAACCTTAGGCGAGAAAAGTTGTGCATGCTTAGTGACGAACACTGCCGAGCTAAAACCGCGGGAAATACGTAAATTCTTACGGCTGCAAGGAATAGCCGATTATAAGTTACCAGATCATTTTCATTTTGTTCAATCGCTACCGCTGACCGCGATTGGAAAAATCAATAAACAACGATTAAGAGAACAACTTAACGATTATTTTGTTACAGGAGTAACGACACCATGAGTATTCCCAAAATTGCGTCTTACCAACTTCCCAGCACTGAACAATTACCGGTTAATAGAGTCGATTGGCAAGTTGATAGCGGGCGTGCAGTGCTGCTAGTTCACGACATGCAAGAGTACTTCATTCGTTTTTATGGCGAGGAGAGCACGCTGATTGAATCAATGAAGCACAATATTGCTACGTTAATTAGTCATGCACGTGAGCAAGGTATTCCGATTGTGTATACGGCGCAGCCAACCGAGCAATCGATAGAGAAACGCGCATTATTAACCGATATGTGGGGGCCTGGTTTAACCACTGAAAACCCAGCGCTGCAGCAAGTCGTTACTCCGCTTGCACCGCAACAAGGTGATACTGTGTTGGAAAAATGGCGGTACAGCGCGTTCCAGAAAACACCGTTGCTATCGTTGATGGAAACATGGCGTCGGGACCAACTTATTATCGTCGGTATTTATGCTCATATTGGTTGCATGACGACGGCGTTAGATGCCTTCATGCGCGATATTCAACCGTTTATGGTCGCCGATGCGTTAGCTGATTTTTCTGAAAAAGAACATTTGATGGCGCTCGATTTTGTTGCCGGACGGTGTGGGTCAGTCGTTACCACCCAATCACTACTTAATACCACAACACTTAGTCGCTCAGCTTTTCAAGCACAATTGCTAACAATGATTGATGAAGATGAGAGTGAGTTTGATCCCGATGAAAACCTAATCGATTATGGCTTAGATTCAATTCAAGTGATGGCGTTAGTCGCGCAATGGAAAAAGCGTGGTATTAGCGTTGAGTTTGAAGAGCTGGCCATAACCCCGACATTTAATGGTTGGTGGGCACTGCTGCAAGAAAAAGCGGCTGCATGAATCATTTTACATCGCAATTTAACTTCGAGCATAAAGTCATTTGGGTTACCGGTGCCGGTCGAGGAATAGGTCTAGCCATCGCCCAGACCTTTACCCAATTAGGCGCCACCGTGGTAGGTTTTGATTGTCAATTTGGTGATCAGGATTATCCCTTTATTTGTCATGATGTTGACCTGAGTCAACACGCTGAGACTCAAAGAGTGTGCCAACAAGTGTTAGTAACGCACCCTGTTGTCGATGTTTTAGTCAACAGTGCCGGTGTACTTCGACTCGGCAAACTTGCCGACTTATCGATTACGCAATGGCAGCGCTGTTTTGACGTTAATGTCAGTAGTGTTTTTTATTTAACACAGGCGCTGATCCCTGTATTTAAACGTCAATCTCATGGCGTTATCGTCAATATTGCGTCTAATGCGGCGCGGCTACCGAGAATGAATATGGGCGCTTATTGTGCATCGAAGGCCGCACTGCAAAGCCTGAGTCACTGTCTCGCATTAGAACTTGCGGAATTTGGAGTGCGATGTAATTTAGTTTCTCCAGGCTCGACTAATACGCAAATGCTCCAAGAATTACTGGGTGATGACATTGACGGTAATAACATTATTGCAGGGTCATTAGCCCTGTTTAAAAATGGCATTCCGTTAGGCAAGCTCGCGTCCGCGCAAGACATTGCCAACAGTGTGGTCTTCTTAGCATCGGACTTAGCGAGCCATATCAGTTTGCAGAATCTGGTGGTCGACGGTGGCGCCACTTTGTCTGCCTAACATCTAAATCGAATTAACGAACACAGATTTTGGCAAGACTAATTATCGATGTTCAGAGAAACAGTAGAAACTCTATTATGTTGAATGACTTACTAATACATCAATGCGGTAGCGTTAGCTTATGATCGTGCTACCTAATATTGAACATGCCATTGGCGGTAAACCGTGGTGGTCAGCCCTAGCACCGCAAGGAAACCCGCTAATAAAAGATTTGGGTAATTGCTATAGCTTATTGACCTTTTTGTGGCGAGCGCCTCCTAAAGAGCATGTCGCACAAGTGTTTATCGATGTCTGGTCGTTAACACCTCACGCGACGCAGGGACCAACCGAGATGATTAACTATCCAGCAACCAATGTGTGGTATTGGCAGGTTTGTGTAGCGAGTGACTGGCGAGGCAGTTATTTCTTTGTCCCTGTTGCGTGTCGCCAATCGCGCCCTCAACAATTTTCGGCTAGACGCCGTTGGTGGATAGCGTTACTCGAACAATATGGCCAAGCGGATACGCTTAGTTTGTTACCGCCATATCAACTGAGTGGACACCGATGGATTTCACAGCTTGATCTCGGTGAGACTAAGCCATTAATGTCATCCAGTACGCCGCCCATTGAAACGTTTAATTGGTGTAGCCAACAGCTCGAACAAACACGTAAGGTTTGGCTCTATCAAGCTAAAAAACTCAATGACAGCTCATTACCAGATTTAGTGATATTGCTCGATGGGCGCTATTGGGCACAATCGCTAGACATTGTCGGTTCACTGACGCAGATGAGTAGCATTGGCGAATTACGACCGGCACTTTACGTATTTATTGATGCTGTCGATGCAACCTCGCGTTATCGGGATATGACTTGTAACCCAACATTCTGGCAGGCTCTCATCACTGAATTGTTACCGCAATTGGCATTGAAATATTCGTTCACGGATAAGCCTGAGCGTAGTTTAGTGATCGGCCAGAGTTTAGGGGGATTAGCGGCGTGCTTTGCTGGATTGTTCTTTTCGCACCGTTTTGGCCAAGTGATCAGTTTGTCTGGCTCGTTTTGGTGGCGCGACGACGTGCGAGGCTCCTTGCTTGAAATGATAGTTAAAGCACCGTCATCAGCCAAAGGGCAATTTCATATTGGCATTGGATGTTATGAAGATGAGATGCAAGCAGATAATAAAGCCATGGCCGATGCGCTTACCCAAGCGGGACATCAGGTCAAGTATCATCAATTTCGAGGTGGGCACGACTGGGTATGCTGGCGCCAAGCTATTTTACGCGCGTTAAGTGAACCATCTGACATTCGGACAGACAGCCAATTTATTGGGGGCCAGAGCCGCCACAAACACCACGAACTATCTTAAGGACAAGTTATTTAATGAAAACCATCAATGAAGATTACATCAACCCATTTGAAAATGATGAACACCAGTTTTTAGTGATTGGAAATCAACAAAACCAATTGAGCTTATGGCCTTATTTTGCGGTTGAACCGCAAGGTTGGCAGACCAAGTTTGGTCCTGATACGCGAAATTTGTGCCTTGAATTTATTGACGTAACCTGGCAAGACGATGTGCTGTTTCCCAATGCCGCAAGAGGACTTTGTTAGATGGAGCAGTATAAGACGTTACCGTTATTGGCTACTCAGCAAGGGATTTGGCTTGCGGAGCAAATTAGTGAACAGCAAAATACCTACGTTATTGCGCATGGTATAGAAATTAACGGCTCACTTAATATCGCGCAGCTTGATGTCGCAATCTGCCAAGCGATGTCAGAAGCAGATACCGTGACCGCTGATTATAAAAATGGTCAGCAATTGATGCCAGTTAATGTCTTGCCAGCACAAATAGCTCGTAGCCAAGTGCTCGATTATCGTCAACATGATAACGCAGAGCAAGCGGCTAAAACGTGGATGGTAAATGACATAAATCAGCCGCATAGTGAGCAACAGTCAGCAATTTCCTATCGTCATGTGCTGTTTCAATTACCCAATAAGAATGGCCAATGTCGCTGGCTGTGGTATCAACGTTTTCATCATCTGATGCTTGATGGTTATAGCTTTATTGCATTAACTAAGCGCGTCGCCTTACTCTATTCGTCGCTGATGGCTGGGAAATCACTGCCTGCAGTCAAGTTAGTGTCGGTGGCTGACGTACTTAAAGAGTACGATGACTATCAGCAATCATCGCTGTACCAACGAGATCAGGCATTCTGGCAACAATATTGTGAAACGCTGGCGCCGCCGTCGAGTTTGAGTCACCAAATAATCACCGATATAGTGCCAAGCGCACGATTATTAAAGAGTTCCAGTACATTTTCATTATCGCTGTTTGGCGAGTTACAACATCTCGCGCAACAACATAACGTTAGTATTGCTGAATTATTAATGTGTTCAATCGCGATCTACCTCTATCGTATGACGGGCAATGCACGGCAAGCCATCGGCATGCCTTTTATGCGGCGGATGGGATCGGTCGCGATTAATTCGAGTGCTCCTGTGGTTAATGTATTGCCGATTCAGTTTAATATCGACCCTAAGACTGGTTGGGCTGTACAGGCTAAAATACTTAAAGCGGAGCTGAAAAAAGTTAGAAAACACGTTCGTTATGACGCCGAGTTTATCATGCGCGATCAAGCCATTGGCGCTCAGGGTGAGCGCCTTTATGGTGCACTGATCAACTATAAAATGTTTGATTATCAGCTCGATTTTTATGGTGTGGAAGGTCGTACTAAGCACTTGGCTTCAGGTCCGGTTGATGATATTGAGTTTGACCTAATGATCGATGGTCAACAGGTGAGTGTTGAACTGCGTGCCAATGCTAATTATTACCAACAGCATGAGCTTGATCGTCACTGTCAACGATTACAATCGTTAATCACTAGTCTCGTTAAACAACCAGAGCAGCCGGTGTGGCAAGTGTCTTTGCTGGACCAACACGAACTTGCAATGCTTAAGGACTGGGGGGCAGGAGCAAGGCTGAGCCAGGCCGCACAACAATCGTCGGTAATCGATATTTTCTTTGAACAAGTGGCCAAGCACCCAGACAATGTGGCCTTAGTGATGGCGACCAACCAATTGACTTTTTCCGAATTAGCACAGCGTGTTAATCAGTTAAGTCATTTATTATTGCAACACGGCGTGCAGGCTAAGCAGCCTGTCGCCGTTGCATTACCCCGTTCGATTGATGCTATTTCAATGATGCTGGCGATATTAAATATCGGTGCATGTTGGTTACCGATTGATCCACAATATCCGCAAGAGCGCGTTCAGCACATATTGACTCAAGCAATGCCAGCCTTAATGATTAGCCATACAGGCGTGAAGATGGCGACCAGCGATTGTCGGCGCATAAATCTTGATGATGCAAAGCTTATTGGCGAACTTAAATTGTTATCCGCCGCGCGAGTCATACTGGCAACGGTGATTGAATTAGATGATCCGGCCTATATCATCTTTACATCAGGCAGTACCGGCAAACCCAAAGGCGTACAAATCCCACATGGCGGTTTAGTTAACCTATTTTCCTCACATCAAGCGCAAATATATCAACAGCAAATCGATAAAATTGAACAGCGTCACGGCCGACCTATGCGAGTGGCACACACCCATTCAATGGCGTTTGATTCTGCATGGGCGCATATTTTATGGTTGCTGATGGGGCAAGAACTACATATTTTTGATGAAGAGTTACGTCGTGATGCCTATGCGATGGTGAGCAAGGTGCGCCAAGATAATATTGATGCGCTCGACTTACCACCATCGTTATGTAGTACGTTGCTAGCGAATGGTCTGATGGCCGGAACACATGTTCCCTGTTATATCACCATCGGTGGTGAAGCGGCGCCAACAGCGCTGTGGCAGCAATTACAGCAATGGCCTGATTTAGTCACCTATAATCTTTATGGCCCGACTGAATATACAGTTGATGCTTTGGGTGCCTCGATTGCCAGTTCTGTGGTTCCAGTGATAGGGAGGCCAATCGCCAATACCGATGCTTATGTCTTGGACCAAAATCTGCAGCTAGCGCCGATGGGCGCCATTGGCGAGTTATATTTATCAGGTGCTAGCTTAGCGCGTGGTTACCTTGGGGCGACCGACTTAACCGCCACTCGATTTGTCGCTAATCCTTATCAAGCCGGAGAGCGGATGTATCGCACGGGTGATATGGTGCGTTGGAACCATCAAGGGATGCTTGAGTTCCTTGGCCGTGGCGATGATCAGATAAAAGTGAGGGGCTATCGAGTTGAGCTCTCTGACGTTGAAAATGCGTTGTCCTTATTACCCAATGTCAATGCAGCGGCAGTCATCACTGAGGCCGTCAATAACAGCCATCGTCTACATGGTTATTGCGCCATCGAAAATGTAGACCCGGCGCAAATAGAGTCACTTAGTCGAGAATTATTGAGCGCGCTACACCAGACTTTACCGCCATATATGGTGCCTACAAGTTTGACCTTGCTGGCGGATTTACCGCGAACCATCAACGGTAAAATTGACAAAAAAGCATTGCCGAAGCCACAAATCATTACTCAGAAAAAAGTACCGGCGCAAGGTATAAGGGAGCATCTGTTGTGTAATGCGATGGCTGATATTCTAGCGGTCGCCGAAGTAGGCGCCGAAGATGATTTTTTTGATCTTGGCGGCGACAGTATTCTGGCGATCAATTTTACCACCAGCTTACGCCAACAAGGTTATTTATTGCCGCCTAGTCGTGTCTTTAGCGCCCGTACGCCACGAAAGATCGCCCCGTTATTGGACGAAGTAGCGCATAGTGACAGCACCACAAAGCTTATTAAACCGCTAACATTACCAGCGGAAATTAAGGCGCTACTAGTGAACAAGTATGGTGAGTTCCAGGCGGCAGCACCGGTACTTCCGTTGCAAATTGGGATG
>Ga0105354_1002120_pt1 | contig 11936 bp, 15 predicted proteins | sample GOMGulsemesocosm_FD_83658 | JGI IMG/M metagenome (GOLD analysis project Ga0105354, IMG submission 83658) | Methane-oxidizing microbial communities from mesocosms in the Gulf of Mexico - GOM9B Gulf of Mexico | ecosystem: Environmental > Aquatic > Marine > Cold seeps | place: USA: Gulf of America...
AATGAGAAAGAAATTAAGAAAAAAACACTAATTTTAAACCACAAATGAATCGATTTTTACTACTTCATTTACACTGCTCACTTTAAACCGGAATGGGTGGTTCACTTTAACCGGATTTTCCATTTTTAGATAGATTGTACGGGCTGAAAACACCTGCTAGACAATTAATCTTCTTCTAATTTACTCATAGCTAAGTCACTATTTACATATAAATTTGCTTTTAAAGCATATAATCTACCTAAACTAGCTTTCTTATCCTTTAATTTTCGGTAGTTAACAATACTTTTCAAAGAATTATCACGTAATTTATTAAGAGTTTTGTTTATCCTATTTTTATCAATTCTGTTGATATCTTCTCCCTTAATAATCCCACAAACAATCCTGTCTTTGTATCTATCAAAACTAGGCGTCACAAATGAAGTCTCCTCTCCTAATAGTATTTTCATCTCTTCTGTGTTAAGTATTAGGAAACCATGTTCGTTTGGCAGTTCACCAACAGGTAATTCGGTATCTTCAATAAGTGCTAAATAACCATTGGGTTTAAGAGATTTTTTTATCTTATTTAATGATTTAGCCCAATAATCAATAGGTATTTCATGTAATACGTTTATAACTGCTATAATATCATATTTTGAAGCTTCTAAGTCATTAAGATTATTTATAACATTGCTTGCACCTTTTTTTAACACGGTGTCATTATACTCTTTCTCTATATCAAAACAATCATAATTTGTAATTCTATCCCATACCTCTTTTGATTCCTTAACTTTTTCAAGCAATCTACCTTTACCTGCTCCAAAATCAAGTATACTCAAGTTTTCTCCTTTTAAAAGTAATCTCTTAAATATTTCAACTTGAGGGTCACTTTCCTGAGCAGAATCAAAAACATCTGGGTCTTCAAAACATTGCCCCATAAAATTAGTCATAGCCCATGAAGGAGTTGAAACAAGAAACTCAACTACTTTATTATAATGCTCATCAAACCCCATAAGGTCATCGACTGAATCATATGGAGCTAATGACGAAGGAGAAAAAAGTTGGCTATCACGTACCAAAAACAAAGATGAGTAATCTAAGTTACCAATAATTGATAAAGAATGTGTAGCTATAATTAATTGTCCCTTATCTTTAATAAGCTGCCTAAGGCTATTAATCAATTGTACTTGAGCTTTAGGATGGAGGTTTAATTCAGGTTCATCAATTATGATTATTGACTCATTGAACTTTACCCTTGGGTTAGAATTTAAAAGAAATAGCAATAGAGCATAAGTAAATAACACTTTCTCTCCATCTGATAAATCTTTATAATCAAATTCCCTTCCGTCTAATTTCCAAAATCCAGATGTTTTAACTGTTATGTAGTCATCATGTTCATCTACATTTGCTTTTACTGAGTCCCATTCAAGGCTTTTACCCAGAAACTCTTTTATTAACTTTTGGAGTAGTCGAAACCTTTTATAAGCTACTCTATTTTTAAATTTTTTCAAATCACCTTTTGTATCTAAATCATCAAAAGCTAATTTATTGGGTAATCGTTTAAGGAATGTTAGTGCTGACTGGTTAATCATACTAAACTCATCCACCTCAATAGAACCACTCGTTGAATCAACAATAGATTGAAAAGTTGCACTCTCAATATCAATCGAATCAAAACCAGATTTTAGCGCTCTAAAATCATCATTTTTTAAAAACTTCACTCTCTTACGTACCTCAGAATTAATTTTTACACCAAGCTTATTAAAAACCTCTGTATCAATCATTCTTATTGCAGGTTTTCTAGTCCTGTTCCTATTATTAATAGTGTTGTATTCTATTACTGCTTCATTAAATTTCTCCCTTATTTCTTTTGATTTAGGTTGTTTTTGAACTTCATCCTGCCACAACCTTGAATACATAAAAGCTTCGAATACTTCAGTATGGTTCTTATATTTTAACACATCAGACTCTAATGAAGAGGGAATAAATCCTATGTATCCTTTCAATAGATCAACTATATTTATAGTATTTAACTTTTTCTCAACAGCCTTTAAATACCTTGTTTTTCCTGACCCATTTTTACCTACTAAAGCTATAGTATTATTGAACTTAGACGACGTAAATTCTTTCACCCCAAACCCTTCAAAATCTTTGCTGTTAAATTCTACTTTCTTTATTCTCATTGTTAATTTATTATCAAGTTATAAAGGGATACATTATTAAAAAGGGACATTATCGTCATCTTCTTTTGTAGAGGTTCCGAAAGCATCATTCATTGAGGCTCCAGACACCTCATTATCGAAAGGGTTATTTTCAAAAGAAAAAGGAGACTCATACTCCACAAACTCACTAAACTTACCTGTTTGGTCATTAAAGGATAACCTGATATTTTCTAAGCCTCCACTTCGGTGTTTAGCAACAATCAGCTCAGCTTGACCTGCACACGGAGCTCTTTCATCGTCATCCCATTCGTCAATTTTATAATATTCTGGTCTGTAAATAAAGCACACTATGTCTGCATGGTCTTCAATTGCTCCAGAGTCTCTTAAATCAGGTAACATAGGTCTTTTTGCCCCTATCCTCCCTTCTACTGCTCTTGAAAGTTGAGATAGCACTACAATTGAGACATCTAGCTCTCGAGCAGTTTGTTTTAACACCCTAATAATCATTGAGATTTCTTGTTCTCTATTTCCAAAATTGTGTTTTGACGGAATTGCATCTATTAGCTGTAAGTAATCTATAAAAATACTTTTAACATGATATTCTTCTACCATGTTTTCACATTTCTTAACCAAATCAGAAACTGCTAATCTAGTAGAGCTATCAATAAAAATAGGTGCATTTTCTAAAACCTTCTTTTTTACATTTAAAACCTCCCATTCATGACGCTCTAATTGTCCGCTCCTTAATTTTGTTACTACATAACCCGTTTCTTGAGCTGTGAAATGGTTAACTAGTTTTTCTCCTGACATTTCCAAAGAAACAAACCCTACTGCTTCATTAGACTCAACTGCAATGTTTCGTGCCAATGAGATAGCTAAGGACGTTTTTCCCATTGCTGGTCTTGAGGCTATAACCATTAATTCTGAGGGCTGCAAACCACCTCCAGTTAACTCATCAAACTTTTTTATCCCTGTTGGAACTCCTTGAGTATTACCATTTGAAGATTGTTCTATTAATCTTATACCTCTACTAATTACTGTTCCTATTTTTTCCATTACGCTACAAAATTTTGTCACTCAAAGTTAGTAAAATACTAGATATGTACTTAGTAAAGTTATCAACATCATCCTTCTTAATTTAACTTCCCTCTGAGCTTATAGAGTATATAAAAAGTGTGATAGTTTTTGATAGATGTTATATATTGTCGTTATGAAAATTACTAACACATTTACTATTCTATTACTTATTATAGCTTCACTATCATTCGGTCAAGTAGAGTTAAAAGAGCTTCATCCAGAAGAGGTACATCAACCTGACTTGAGTAAGGAGACTGAGCAAGAACTTGAGAGGTTTGGAGAATTGCTTGCTAAAGAAGAACCCTCTGAAGCAGAGAAGAAAGAACTGGAGCTACTGTATAAAAGCTATGATGAAGCAATGGGGAGTATCTGGAATATTGACCAAGGTGGTTGTAGTTGGTATTGTGGCGGTGGAAATTATAAAGTAACTACTTCTTCAGAGCTCAAATCTAAGAGTAGTATATCCTACTCAGCAAAATCAGCTAATGACCTTAGTTACAAAACAGCTTGGGTTGAAGGAGTAGAAGGTTCTGGAATAGGTGAATACTTAGAGTATCACTTTAAAAACAAGAGTCCTAAAGTAACTCACATAATCGTTTCTAATGGCTATTTCAAAAGTGATAAAGCTTGGAGAAAGAACAACAGAGTAAAGAGCCTCAAAGTGCTTGTAAATGGCTTAGAATACGGTGTGTTACAGCTTGAAAATAGTAAGACAGACCAGAGGTTTAAGTTTGATGGTTTTGAGTATAATAGTGACGGTAAAACCGACCTAGTTTTAAAGTTTGAGATACTAGAAGTTTATAGAGGAACTAAGTATGATGACACTGTTATTACTGAGATTTACTTTGATGGTGCTGGGGTGCATTAATAACTAATTAAATCATCGTAGTAGAGAGATTATTATTGCTATAACTACCACAATAAACAAACAACCAAAACCACTAATACTCTGTTCTCTATTTATCCCACTCTCATAAGATATCGCTTTCTCTCGTGGTAAGAAGTAACCTCTCCAAGAATAATCAGGTACAGAAAGAGTCCATAGCTCATTACAGGTTTTACAGATATAGCTCCCATCCCAATCTTTCTCATCATCTAAAAACTCAACATCACCTTTATTAACCTTGGAATCTAGGATTGCTTCAAACTCCTCAAAATCTGTGTAAGTTTCAAACTTGTTAATGTCTTTATCAAAGCAGTTAGGGCACATATTACTTTTCTATTTTTTAAAAGATAAGATTGATTTTTCGAAGCTTGATTTTTGTAAGTTGGATACATTGGTGTAGCCAATAAAATCATTCCCTTTTTTAATTTCTTTCCACCTAAGACCATTCGCAAGAACTCCTTCAATGATTGTGTCTTTAGGGGATTCTAAAAACCTATAACTATTCCAGATATCTGTTTTGTAATTTTCATAATTTGGAGTCGTAGTATACTTATCGTTAGAATAGTAGATAGATGATGAATCTGAGTATATAATTTGAAAACCATGCCCATGTCCACCAGTGAAGAGTATGGTTTCAGATTCTATATTATCAAATTTAGGTATGTCAATATGATAAATGGCTTTATGTCCAATAAATTCTTTTTTGAATACTATTTTTTGAGCAATTAAATCGCTTTTAGATACTGAGCATGCAATTGTAGTTAATAGAAAAAAAATAAAGAGAGAATGCTTCATATTCAAATTACACCTAACGGTTAGTATAAACTTTCTAAATTTCATTATCAAACATTTTATTCAACTGCCATTCAGCAACTTTCTGAATCCTTAGAATTCTATTTGCTAATTCAGGATTGCAAGAGCATCTTTTTTTATCAAAGCCAATCCAATCAGGGAAATGAATTTTTGCAAGTTTAAACATTAATTTATTAAAGTTTTTTGGTCCATAATCTGATATTTTACATGATTGACCAACGATTAAGCAAGTCCTATAATGGATTACATAGACAAAGGCACGAGTCAAATTATATGATGGATTTGGTATGCCTTCATCCTCCCAATAAACTGCCCAAGACATACCTTCAGTGTCCATTTTGGGGTCTAAAATATTTGTCTCCTTTGGCAATGAGTTTTTATGGTAAATCATTGCTAGCCAAAAACGAAAGCCAAGGTATATGTGGATTATGAATTCGATATTTTCTATTGTTTATATCAAGCGAGTATGCTTCACTAGTGTAATATACACAACTTATTATTTACTCAAAAATAGCACTTATGCCCGACTTTAGATAAGGTTTTGTGAAATATAGTTACATATGAAATAAAGGCTGTTAGAATAGAGCTGAATGGTTCTTATTTGATGATTAATGACTCTCTTTGCTATACTTTAAGTACTTATCAATGAATTGGTTTATTTCTTTCTTTTCCATTAACTTAAAACCCGCCCACATTGTAATTCCTAAAAGAATAAATGCAATAGGAATTATCCAATTTCCATTAATTATTAAAACTATTGAAGTCAAGAAACCTAAAGCTACAGCAACTTTTACAGCAATATTTATTGGGTGTTTGTAATCAAATGATAATTCAAATTTATCATCACCATTCAATATACCGATAAGTTTAAAGTTATTATTAAATTTCTTTTGTGACAATTCAAACTTATTAGGACTAATACTTCCATAATAAAATCCGTTAAGAATTAACTTATTCAAGATTTTAAAGCATTTATCATTTTTAGTAATTGTATGTTTCATTTTTTATAATAATCTCTATAAGCCTACATTGAGGAAGACATGAGGTTGTGACGTTTCACTATAATATTTTCTCTAAGAGTTTATCGTAGTCCCAAACTCTTTTTGAACGCCTTCTTTTGCCTTTTATATACCCTTTAACTTCTTTTTTGTTTTCATCATATTCTAGCCAATTTTCAGAGCACCCCCATAAGGAATAGTCTTCTTCATCTTCATTAGGTTGACTTCTATCATCCTTAGTAGATTGATATAAATTAAGGATAAGCTTTTGCCCAATCTTAAAATCATATAAACTTTCTCTGCAATCAGCACCATCAGTACCGTATATTTCAAAAAAGTGTCTGGTTTCTGCTCCCTTAATAACTTTTATGACTTGAACTTTTAAAGATGTATAATATTCATTTTCACTAACAAATACATCTTCTGGATATTGATTTATATTTTTACTTGTCACCGTTTCACCATTTACAAAATTGTAATGAGCGTCAACTATTTCAACAGCTACAATCAGCTCTGCATATTTTGAAGCACGTAGAAAATTACCACCCCACTCACAACTACATGCAAAAGTAAATGTAGATACTAAGAGTGTAATTAATGTAAGAGTATTGTTTTTCATGAGTTGTGAGTTAGCTACACTAAGTTAACTGTTAGATTCCATATAATGTGAAATATTATTCCTGTGTATGTCACAAGAGTTAAAGTTATTCATAAGGTTTTTTCTATTTGATGAATATAGTTTATTTATGACAGATGTCATAGATGGGTTTCGTGGTGTTGTTAATCTATGATTTCTTCAAAAATTAATTTACTTTCTGATATAGGAATGCTTATTATTCGGTAAGTAGGAGCATACCCTTTTCCATTAGGTCTGTAAAATTCAGACTTATACTCATACTGAGTTTGATAATTGACAGTTATTGTATCACCTATATACCTCTCCTGAGTATTAGGTAAATGTAAATAACCTGAAATACTATCCTGATAAAACACAGAAGTCGTTAGTTCTTTAATAAGCCTTTGCTTATCTGGTTTTGAAATTAGAAGCTCAAATCGACGGTAGTAATCAACAGTACCAACTTGTTTGTGTTCTATGATTTCAAAATCATCTTTCAAGTCAATGTTTTGTTCAGCAAGAAATTCTAGAGCATCACCTTTAAAAAACAAGTAATCATCTATATAAACCTTTATAAAAAAGATCAAGAAGCAAACACTAACAACTCCTGCAATGATTTTTCCTGCTTTTTTATATCCCCATATTTTAGGTATCCAGTAACTGAGAAATATTACTCCACCTACAAATGAGAATATTATTACAATAGTTATAAAGGTAATCATTGGGTTATCCATAATGCTATAATTATTTATTAAAATAAATCTAATCCTCCCAACCACAAAGAGTCCTTTTAAGCTCTTTAGCCTTATCTAAAGTAACTTCGAAGGTTTCTGTTGAACAGTTAGATAAACCTCTGCAATCCTTCTTTAAATGGTACTTCTTGCTTGATTTACCCTTGCAGATAAACACCTTGGTGTCTGTTGCTACAAAAGAGGTTGCTAGAGCAAAGATTAGGGCTAGAGTAGTTAGTTTTTTCATAGTTATTAGCTTGACTTTAAACTAGCTTTTCTCCAGTTGTATAGCATTACTCTTTTTCTGTTGTCGATATCGTTAATTCTGACTGAAGTTATATCTTCTAACCTGTATATAACTGCTCCTTCATCCTCTCCCATCTTTCCTAAGCAATGAAGTATTAAATCTGTCTCAGAAATCTTTGTTATAAAACCTGAGAAATAATCTGAACCGTTAATTTCTAATCGAGCAATGATATCTTTTCTGCCTTTAACCTGCTTTAAAATACCTAACTGCCAGTCTTCATTATCATTTAGAGTTACTTCTATCTTAGTTTCTTTGTCTAGCTCTGCTGAGTAGTCTATTAAGCACTGCATAGCTTCTGCATAATCATCATCAAAGTCTATACACTTTATATTCTCAATCCTCTCTATTATTACACCATCAGCCTTACCGTACTTAGTAAAGTGTTGTATAGTAACTAATTCTTCGTTGTAATCCCTTACATACCCAGACCAAAACCCTTCACTATCATTGTATTTCCAAATACCAATTATCTCTTTGTTCTCTTTTGACTTCTTTAGTATATCAAACAAAATGCTACCGTTCATTCTTGTGCTAATTATTTATTTAGCTCCTAAAGTAAATAAAATCTTTGTTTAGAGTAAATAAAACTTCCTCTTGAGCTGCTTTTTTATTTATGACAAACTATCATCTGATTGATGGAATAGGCTGTTAAGAAGGGACTGAGTGTGTTGTGGTGATTATGTGCTAAACTTTCAGAAACCACCGAACGCCTTATTTGGTATTATAGTGTTACAATTTTTTATCAAACTTATTCTGAAAAACTATTCTTTATTTTTTCCCAGTGTATATTAAAAAGATCTCTACTTGCGTCCACTAATTCATCTTCAATACCTTTAAACTCAGCTGCGTCAAAATCGTTTTGAGAGTCAAAACTTTTATTAACAAGTTCATTTACTGCATCAATGACTCTTTTCTGTTCAGCTTTCTCCTCGTTTATAAGCATAGCTATTTTTGCTTTATTGTAATTCATTTTTTGAAAGTAGGGTTTGATTTTTTCATTATCAGGTCTATCTACAGAGAATTCAATATTTATCATAGCGCTTTGAGAAATAAATTCACTTAAATTATGTCGTAATTCATCAATCCAGTCTTGTCGATTTTTTGCACCTAATGTTGCCTTAAATTCTGCCAAAGCTAGTTCTTTTGCATTGGTCAACTGTAAACTGATAGTCTTTTCATTTGAATTTTTCATTTTGTCAGCAATCCAGATATTTATTATTGCCGAAAGAACACCTATAACTAGAGCTATAACCCAAGGCATTTTTGAAGGAGAGTCTTCATTTTTTGCTGAAATGTCTTTAATTTGAACTGTATCTGGTAAATTAATATTTACTTCTGTTATTTCTTTTTGCTGTTCTTTATTTCCTGTCGAGTCTAGCTCTACTTGCCCAAAAGTAATTGTTGAGCATACAACTAATGTGAGGAGCAGTATTATTTTTTTCATATTCATTTTTTTAATTGGTGGCTACGTTTAGCTAGAGTGTTAACTTAAAAAACTTATTACTCCTGTAATCAATAATGCTACAAAGGAAAAAACACCAAAGCATCCTTTCTTACTTTTCTTAATAGCTTCCATATCTGGGCTTATTGTTTTTAATAAGCTATAACCTGCCTTGTTAATAGTTGGTTCATCAAATTCTATTTCTACCTTGTCTAATGGTTTATATTCTTCACCTGAAGCAAATCCTAACAGGACTGGTTTATGGTGATTTTTAAACTGTCCGTGTACATTATCAAAATCTTCATCATTTTTTGATACATATAACAATACTCTATCACCTATATGATGATTAGATAACCTTGAGTCATTCCCTATAGAACAGTAACCTCTAACAATTGCATTAGGGTTTCTTGTTTCTGGATATTCTATATAATTTACAAAGTACTTAAATCTTTCAAAGTCAGGTTTATTTGTAAAGCCTATTAAGTAAGAACTTTGCTCAGTATTGGATTTATAGATGTTTATACCTTTCGAATACTCTATTGTGTGGTAGAGGTCAGATACCTCTTGAATTATTTTTACTACCTCACTATCACTTACTTTTTTAACAACAATGTACTGGTCTGTATTCATATGTCAAATTTAAATAGTTCTGCTACCTCTATCTTGAGGGCTTTAGCTAATGTGTTAGCAGTTGCTATCGAAGTGTTTATTATACCTCTTTCTATTCTACTAATCTGAGATATTTCTACATCAATATCATTAGCAAGGTCTTGTTGTGTCAAGCCTTTTTCTTTTCTTATTTTACGTAAGTTTTTGCCAAACGTATTAATAAACTCTTTGTCTGTTAAATATTCCACGAGTTAAAATTCGTGGTCTTTATTATTAATCAAGTAGGCATATTTGCCTATTTTAATTATATTTACCTCTAAAACATAAACTATGAAAAATCTAATCTTACTATTTACAGCATTTTTATTCTTAAACTGCTCAAGCGATGACAACGGTAATCAACCACTTCCTGTCACAGTAAACACTGCTATCATTGGTTCGTGGACAGGTACTTTTTCTGGTGGAGATGCAGGGAATTGGAATGCTACTATATCAGATTTAGGAGTTGTAAGTGGTACTGCTTACTCAACTACTTTTCAAGCAAACTACACTATCACTGGTACAGTAGATGTAACAGGGCAACTAAATGCTACAGTTGGAAATTCAAGTACAGGTGCTACTTTTGTAGGGCTATTTCAAACGAATGGTACTTGCTCAGGAACTTGGATTAATACTGTTGAGGAGTTACAAGGAACTTGGGAAGGTACTAAGGACTAGAAAAAATATATTTATAAAAATTTTGAGAGGGGTCTAAGTATTAGGGTCATTGTACCTTTTCACAGATTTTTGATAAAAGGTAAAACGATTTTAGTTTTGATACCCCCTTCTCAGGGTTTTCTATTTCACTGAAAACTTTTGAACTTTTGTTTAGCAGTCTAATTGTTTGTAGAACTCTCTTGTTGTTATTGGATAAGCTACTTCACTATCATTTTTTAGATCATCTGAAGTAGCTGGGAGAGTTAGGTATTGTATGTAGTAGGTTATTGTACTCTATAGTAAAACCCCGTTTGTCAGTGTCATATGACAACTAATATTGGTATTCCCTGATTTAGCAGAACCTCCTTATACTATTGATGTTTCAGGTAGGCATCCCTAATAAAACCTTTTGATAACATTGATGTCATCAAGTCGATTGCCTACTTCTATTCATAACACGTAAAATATTTTACAAACCATAAGTTTTAACTATTTATTTCAGGTGATCTCATCGTTTTTCCTTATGTTTATGTTGAATTAACATTGGTGTCAATTTCTTTTGACACCTAATTATTTTCTCTACCACAAGTTTATAATTCGTCAACACGTTTGTGTTTTCTATTGTTAACAAGGATCAAGTAAGGCAATGATGTCATACATATTCCTTGTCGAATCTTTTGTGTAATTTAAAATGAGAAAATATGGTTGGAGAAATCAACGGTAAAACCTTTAAAATTTATTTAAACAAGGCATTATATGATGAATTAATGTCTTTAGTAATCCCTAAAGGTGGGGTAATCAATCTTTTTAGTCTGATGTATATTTTATATACAATAAGGAAACTAACTCTAAAGAATAAAGATTTAGTAGTTGGTACTGAATACATCAGTCTTAATGCTCGTCTATTACAATTAAGTATTCCTGACTATCGAGCACACCTAGATTTTTTAGAAGAAAACAATTTAATTGAACCACTAGGCTCAGGCTATACAGTAGGTAAAGAAAGTAGGAATTACAGAATACCAAGTCGTCTTTTAAAGTCTTCTGAAGTAGTCCCTGTAGTGATAGATGGAACATTAGGTGTGAAAATGGTGAGATATGATGTTCAAAGAGCTGTAATAGCAGAATATCGTAACCCAGAATTAACAAAATGGCTTAATGGAGATTTGATGAAGTTTGAAATAGACTATAATGGAGCAGAAAGATATATTCGAACTAAATATAAGGGAGGAATTAATCATAAACGAGATAAAAGGTTAGACGATATTAGAAAACTTCGTGAAAATGAATATCGATATAGCAGAGAAGGTAACGATGATCGCTTTCATAGTAACTATAGCTCTTTAGCAGGTGATTTAAAGCAGTTCATAACATATTTTGGTCAGCCGATATTTGAATTTGACATAAAAAGCTGTCAACCGATGTTAATTACTGTGGTTATTGAACACATTGTTGAAGTAGGTATTAAACATAGTTCCTTATTAAGTTGTAATAAAGAGAATATCTTTAGAAGAGAAGTAAAGAAAGACCTAAGAAGAATATTTAGTAAGCTATATAATAAAGATAGCTATACATATAGTAATAATAAGAATATAGATAAGAATAGTAAAGTAAATATTAA
>Ga0105354_1002125_pt1 | contig 11924 bp, 10 predicted proteins | sample GOMGulsemesocosm_FD_83658 | JGI IMG/M metagenome (GOLD analysis project Ga0105354, IMG submission 83658) | Methane-oxidizing microbial communities from mesocosms in the Gulf of Mexico - GOM9B Gulf of Mexico | ecosystem: Environmental > Aquatic > Marine > Cold seeps | place: USA: Gulf of America...
GGGGCAGCAGTTGGTGTAACGGCACCGCTAAAGTCTGAACTCTGTTAGCCAGGTAACCAGACACAACCAATACTAACATGGAGCTGACTACCCAAATCAGCCCGACTAGATGCTCAGCTGCCGGAACAGCAGGCACGCAAAGCAACTCTGGCAATGATTACGTTGCTATATCGGATCAATTAATCAGTCTTTTATGATTTGACACTACTTCATCGATAATGCACTTATAGATCGTTTCAATCAGGGACTCATTTATCCCCTGCTCTGCAGCTAGCCGCTTCAATTGTGCAAATTGACTGGCCTCACGTACTAAATCGGTCGCAGCTAATGCATTTTCCGCTTTGTAGCGCCCGATTGTTTCAGTCATTTGAAAGCGCCGCCCAAGCAAACTAATAATATTGCGGTCTAATGCATCAATTTCGTCTCGCATCCCAGTCAAATCATCCATCTTAATTGCTCCTGTAATTACCCTTGGGAGGGGATTTCTATGCGTGCAGCCCCTTGAGCAGAACTTGTACTTCAGTTAACTGCAGCATCTTCTGGTGGTGAGTATAAACTTTTTCAAACTGCTTAAGCTCTACGCTGTCGCCCGACAACCAGCGGCTGACCACAAACAAATACAAATCAGAGCTGCTAAATTGCTCACCCTGCACCCAGGGACCCTGCAACCAGGAATTTTCGATCAGGTTAAAGCAGTCTGTCATATTCTGTGGTACTTTTTCTGCCATTGCCTCTCTGGCACTGGCACTATCTGCCCAGCGTTCTCCTCGCCATAAATGCGCATGCGCGACATGCACCGTCGAGCACATGAAGGAATTAAATGAATCAATTCTTGCCCTGAGGAAATTGTCATTCAGCGGCGCTAGGTTTGCCTGGGGATACTGTGCCGCTATATAGTTCAAAATGGCCGGGGCCTCTGTCAACACTCCTTGCTCTGTCACTAATGCAGGTACTCTGCCAAGGGGGTTGAGCGCTAAAAACTCATCGCTGCGCTGCTCTTGGCTACTAAAGTCAATGGCCATAGCCTGATAATCGGCGCCGCTCATCTCCAGGGCAATGTGTACCGCTAGAGAGACAGTACCGGGGGTATAATAGAACTTCATTAATAACTTCCTAGATTAAGTTTAACATCTGTATATCTGAGTCACTTTACCTTAGAGCTGATCTTTAAACCTTTCCATCATCTGTTGCTGAGTTTCAACCGGTGCAACACCTCCGGTCTGTTCGGCGATCATAGTGCCCATACTCGGCAAAACATCCCGCTGCTGTAGCGACTGTGCATGCCAGAGTTTTGAGCGCATCATCGACTTAGCACAATGTAAAAACACTTCTGTGACCGCTATTCTTATCACGCTCTTGGGTGGGTTTTTGTCACCGCTGCTGTGTCGTAAATCTTGCGGGTCAATGCTCAAATAAGCTGTTCCATTGATCCGCAGGGTCTCGTCAATTCCGGGAATCATAAACAGACAACCAATTTGACCGCTTTGAACTATATTACACAAGCTATCTAAACGGTTGTTGCCCCTGGCATCGGCAATCGCTATTTCTGTGTTGCTAATCACCCGGGCAAAACCTGGCTCTCCGCCTCTGGGTGAACTATCGACATTGCCCTCTTGGTCATAGCTTGATATCACCGCAAAGGGAGACAGTTTCAAGAAGTTTATACTGTGCTTTTCCAGCTGCGCCAATTGCTTCTGCACGGCCTTTTGTTTGGGCTGTCCATACAATTCGCGCAGCCCCTGCTCGGTGTTAATTCTCATTTACCATCCTTTCACTATCGATAAAACCTGCACTTAGTATTCCATGGCTTTACTATTAATATCAAGTGCTAAGCCAGTTATCTAGAGCTGTTTTTTAAATCAATTGCAACGAAAAAAGCGCTTGGCGAATCGCCTTTTTACTTTGCTCGCAAACATCTACAATGGGCAGGCGAACATTTGCATCACACAAACCGATCAGCGATGCGGCATATTTGACGCCCGCCGGACTGGGCTCCAAAAAGAGCGCCTGGTGAAGCGGCAACAGCTGCTGTTGAAGTTTTTGTGCCAAATTATAATCCCCATTGCGACAAGCCTGTTGCAGCTTTGCACAGTGCCTGGGGGCAACGTTGGCTGTCACAGAAATACAGCCTGACCCACCCATTGCATTGTAGCCAACGGCTGTCATATCCTCCCCACTGAAATAACTAAATTGCCCCTCTATCAATTGCCGTTCAAAAGAGACTCGCGCCAAATCAGCTGTAGCATCTTTAACCCCAACCACTCTCTCTAAACTTGCCAAACGCTGCATAGTTTGGGGTAACACATCGACGATTGCGCGCGGGGGGATGTTGTAAATGATCATCCCAATTTCAATGTTGTCATGGATATATTTGAAATGTTGATACAACCCCTCTTGACTGGGTCTGTTGTAGTATCCAGCCACACAGAGCACGGCATCGGCACCGGCGTGTTGAGCATGTCGTGCATATTCCAATGCCTCTGTGGGGTTATTCGACCCAGCGCCTGCGATAACAGGTATTCGACCCGCACATTGCTCTACTACAATATCTACCACCCTTTTATGCTCTGCACTGCTTAAAGTGCTAGCCTCGCCGGTGGTTCCGACTGGAACAAGTCCCTGGGTACCAGATTCGACATGAAAATCGACTAACTTTCGCAGTGCAGTCTCATCCACTTTCCCTTGCTGAAAAGGGGTTATCAATGCGACGTATGATCCATAATACATAGAGTTATCCTTATTTTTAGACAAAAAAAAGCCCGGTAGCATTGCTGCGACCGGGCTAGTTGTTTATTTATTTAGTTAAATACACAGGCCAGCAAATGCCGCAGAGGAAATCTCCGGTTTTTTATTCGATGGTTTTAACTGATAACTTAGGCTGTGCATACTGTTGTTTCTCTGATAATTTCAACTGACTTTAATCTAATCAACTTGTCAACGCTTTGCAACAACTGCCGTAAATTATTCTTGAATGTGCTGCAAAGCTTTTATTCTACTGCTGATTATTCGTTAGTCTTTGGAGCTCGCTTCAATTTTATGAATACTCAAATCCGCCCCTTTAAATTCCTCTTCCTCCGTTAATCTAAGCCCCACAGCAAACTTGACCGCTGCATAGATTATCAAACCACCGACAAAAGCCACCAGTGCACCTAGTACACTACCGACTAGCTGAGAGGCAAAACTAACACCGCCCATACCACCGAACGACTCTAAACCAAAGATTCCCGCGGCAATACCACCCCATACCCCACAGACCCCATGCAGCGGCCAAACACCTAATACATCGTCAATTTTCCACTTCTTCTGCTGCACTATGAACAGCCACACAAACAGCGCTCCGGCTATTGCTCCAGTCATCAGCGCACCTAATGGATGCATCACATCAGAACCAGCACACACAGCAACCAAGCCCGCTAACGGTCCATTGTGAATAAATCCTGGATCATTTCTGCCGACAATTAACGCGGCGACAATACCGCCGACCATCGCCATTAAAGTATTCATCGCTACTAGCCCTGAAATCCCCTCTATGGTTTGCGCCGACATCACATTAAAACCGAACCAGCCTATAGACAACAACCAAGCTCCCAGCGCCAGAAAGGGTATATTGGAAGGTGGAAATGCAACCAGACGTCCATTGCGATAGCGCCCTTTACGATTACCTAGCAGCAATACTGCAGCAAGGGCTATCCAGCCACCCACTGCGTGCACAACCACAGAGCCGGCAAAATCATGAAACGGTGCCGAGAAGGTGGTTTCAAACCAGGCTTGCACCCCCCAATTACCATTCCAGGCAATACCTTCAATCACCGGGTAGAGAATTGCAACGCAGCCGGATGCCGCCATTAGAGCAGGCCAGAATTTTGCCCGCTCGGCGATTCCCCCGGAGATAATTGCCGGTATAGCAGCGGCAAATGTCATCAAGAAAAAGAACTTTACCAAGCTGTAACCACTGGCCTGGGACAACGTTTTTGCGTCCAGGAAGAAATTGATATCATAGGCGATCCAATAACCGATAAAGAAATATACCAGTGCAGAAAAGGCAAAGTCAGTAATGATTTTTACCAGTGCGTTGACCTGATTTTTATAGCGTACTGTGCCAACTTCTAAAAAAGCAAAACCCGCGTGCATGGCAAAGACCATAATGGCGCCAAACAGCACAAAAAAAGTATTAGTGCTTTGCACCAAATTGTTAACAGCTACTGTTAAATTTTCCACGTATACCTTCCTGATTGCGCACCAAATAAGTGCCTATAAACCGAACCGGGCTAAAACGGTGCAATTTACTGGCATAATTTAGTGCATTAATTATCTATTTTTCTGTTCTTGCCTCAAACAGCACTAAACATGCCAACAACAGTAAAATTAACTTTTATTATTGCAAATATAAGACTTTTATTTCGACTTTTCACCCAGTCCAATAAATTTTAATATCCCCCATAGACAGCAGGCAACACTGTAGCTATGCTGCGCTAAAACAGAAATAACAACAGGATCGAAAATGACAGTTCACCTCTGGTTACGCGCCGAAACTAAACCTCTGGAAGAGCGCACAGCACTCCCCCCCCAGCACGCCGAACAATTATTAGCTGTGGGATTTAAAATCACCGTAGAGCACTGCCCACAAAGAATTTTCAGTATCGATGACTATGCTGAGATCGGCTGCGAAATTGTAGCGGCTCACAGCTGGCAAGATAGCGCACCCGAAGATGCAATCATCTTAGGTCTAAAAGAATTTAGTGCCCAAGTTACGTTCCCCTTAACCCACCGCCATATTCAATTCGCCCATGCCTATAAAGAGCAACAGGGATGGCAGGAGGTTCTGGGGAGGTTTACCCGCGGCAATGGCACTTTGTATGACATTGAATTTTTGGTCAATCCCGATGGCAGAAGAGTCGCTGCATTTGGTTACTGGGCAGGATACAGCGGTTGCGCCGTATCTGTACTGAGCTGGATTGCCAAGCAAAATGGTACTGAGTTAGGACCGTTAAGCTCTTATCCTGACCGAGAGGCCCTATTGGCGCAAATACGCACTCAGCTGGAGCAACTGTCAGTAAAGCCTAAAATCATTATCATTGGTGCCAGGGGACGCTGCGGCACCGGGGCACTGGATTTAGCAACTGCTTTAGGTATTGAAGTCAGCCCATGGGATGCCGCTGAAACTGCTGAAGGCGGGCCTTTTACGGAAATATTAGAGCACGATATCTTTGTTAACTGTGTCTTTATCCAACAAATGATCCCACCGTTTATCACCCGGGAAATGCTCGCAGAAAAAACCGGTAAACTGCAAGTTATATGCGATGTTAGTTGTGACCCTTTTGGCGAGTATAACCCGCTGCCTATCTATTCCCAGTGCACCAGTTTTAATCAGCCCACCGTGCTATTGGAGAACAGCGCCGATGTCAGTTTAGTGGCCATTGACCACCTGCCCTCTCTTCTCCCCAAGGAGAGCAGCGAGGATTTTTGCAGTCAGTTAATGCCGACCCTGAAAACCCTGAACGACATTGACAATGGAGTCTGGGGCCGGGCTAAAGCTACTTTTTTAGAGAAATCTGCACAGATAAAATAACAAAAAATTTTGTTGGCTTATAATAAGTTAATATTAATGCACGGCATTCTATGCCGTGCTTCAACTGCTACTAAGAAAGTGAAAAAGTCCAATTTTTTAGGAAATTAACCTATCCTACTTTGCCACTAATAGCCCTATATTCTATTAACTGTTTTAACCTGTCATTGCAATTTAGGTATATTTTTCTGATCGCTATCCGTTAACTGTTTCAAGTTAATCTTGTTCATTGAGAGCTACTTACTATTGCTGCATTTTAACTGACAAAACAAGGAATGTTTTTATGAATCAGTGCTGCCGGCTGTGCCAACAACTATACAATGCAAGCCCCCCACACAGTGACCTGCTATTGCTTAGCGAAGTGACTGGGAGCCAAATTTTCAAGTGCCAGAACTGTAATACTTATATGCACTTTGTACTGGATGTATGGGAAGTGTTTATGGCTAGCTCACCTAGATACAGGCAACCACCTTTAGCTGCGAGAATAAAGCCATCCAGTGCTGCCACCTGTCCAGCTCAACGCCTGACTGGTTGATAGGCAATAGTAAAAATAATCGCGCAACCTAAACTGCGCGTTCATTGACGCTAGCCAACTGTCAGAGAACCTCGACCAAGACAGGCTATCTGACAGACTTACTGCTTAGACTTGCGGCTGATTGAGAAAACATTTAAATATTTCGATGGTATTTACCACGTCAGCGCAACCAGCCAACTCCCTGATTGAGTGCATAGCAAATTGTGGCACACCAATATCCAGTGTTTTGACACCTAGCTCAGCGGCTGTGATAGGCCCTATAGTGCTACCGCAACCCATGTCAGCTCTGACCACAAAAGCTTGTACTGGTGTCTCAACCTCTGCTGCAAACTGCCTGAACATTGCACTGGTAATATCATTAGTGGCGTAGCGCTGATTAGCATTGATTTTAATTACCGGGCCCGCATTTAACACAGGCCCATGCCTGGAATCGTGCTTGTCTGAAAAATTAGGGTGCACCCCATGGGCATTATCTGCAGATATAAGCATTGAATTGGCGATCATTCTGCTTTTTCGCTCCGCTGTACCTGTCATTCTACTCAGCACTTGCTCCAACATAGGCCCCTGCGCCCCGACCGCCGACACACTACCTACTTCCTCGTGATCATTACACACTAACAACATGCCCTGCATAGAATCCGCTGTTAAAAGAGCCTGTAGGCCCATAAAACAGCTAAGCAAATTATCCAGGCGCGCCGAGGCGAAAAACTCATCGTTTAGCCCGACAGTAGCCCCCCCCTGCACATCGTAAAAACTCAGATCGAAATCTAATACCCGCTCTACTTGCAACCCCTGTTCTGATAAATGCTCTTTGAGCAGCGCTCTTAAATCAAATTTTTCCTGTTTATCCCCTTGCCGTGTCTGCCCCATGATAGGGGTAACCATGGTTTGCGGATTAATCTTAAAACCACTGTTGGCCTCTCGATTCAAATGAATAGCCAAGCTAGGTACTATCGCCACGGCTTTTTCAAAATTGATCAGGGAAGAGACCATTGCACCTTGCGCGTCTCGATAAGTCACTCGTCCAGCCAGTGATAAATCTCTATCAAACCAAGGATTTAACAATACACCACCGTATATCTGCACCCCTAACTGCAAATAACCATTCTTTTCAATCTCAGGGTTTGGCTGTACTTTCAGGCAAGGTGAGTCAGTATGCGCACCTATCATTCTCATGCCGCTGTCAACGACATCTCGCCCATCGGGCATCTGCCAGGCAACGATGCTCGATCCATTGCGGGTAGTGTAATACTTGCCACCCTCGACCAGCTCCCAGCTATGCTTTTCATCCAAAGCGCTAAAACCGGCCTTTTCAAGCTCGACAACCATTTTTCGGACAGCGTGAAAAGGAGTTACAGCAGCTTTAATAAAGGATATTAACTGATTAATCGTCTGAGTTTTGTGCACGCTTTTCACCTATTATTGCCAATAATTGTATTTCGTATATTAAGGCTGAATTAGCCGCTATTAACTCCGAGGGACTTCGCGATCCATAAGCGAGTTCGGCCGGCAGATAAATTTCCCACTTATCTCCGACACGCATATTTAAAAGCGCCTGTCTCCATCCCGGGATTACAGATTTAAGGGGAAAGACTGACGATTTACCTCGCTCTATTGAACTGTCAAAGGTTTCACCTGTCACCAGTTGTCCCCGGTAGTGAACTTCCACTGAATCCTGCATTGTCGCACGCGCACCAGTGCCCGACTCCATAACCAGGTATTGCATTCCCGAAGCCATAGTGACGACTGTTTCACGCTGCTTATTTTTTTCTAAAAAGGCAGCCCCTAATTTAGCGTTTTCATCGTTGAGAGCCTTATCAATCAGAGATGCCCTAAATGCAGCTTCCTCACTATTTTCTGAGCAAGCTTGTAGTACTGTAAGCAATAACAACAAAGGAATAATTTTTAGTTTAATAAGCTTATAATAGTGCTTTATCTTGCTCGGTGGCAATACTGACAATGAGAACTCCTAATACGGTTACGCTGAAAACTGCACATTATGCGCAAGTGAGTAATAATTGCCATATTTTAGTCGCCTTATCACTTTATTCGTCCAGCAATTTGTTCAGATCTGCACAAATCAATCAAAGCATTTGAATTCACACTGTATCTCTAAGCGTCTGTCAGATATAAATTTAGTTAAGATTTTACAATATTCCAAGGTATCGCTACACTGAATTAAGCAATGTGTGGAACTAACAAAAAATTACTCTCTCTAAGCAGGTACAAATCAGCGTACTCTCCCGAAAGATAAATTAACTCAGAAGATCTATATATGATTAAATATTTAAGATTTGCATTTACACCTCTATTACTACTTCCTGTTATTTCTCTGGCGCAAACTGATCTGAGTGTGGCAACTTTATCTGCTGAAAAAATTCACTCATCCACTATAAAAGAAATAGTTAAATCGCTTAGTCGCAAGCACTACAATAAAATAAAAATAGACGATGCCCTCTCAAGCAGCCTTCTGGATAGTTATATCAGCTCTTTGGACCCCTCACGCAGTTATTTCTACCAGTCAGATATCAAAGAGTTCGAGGCGCTGCGCTACCGCTTAGATGACGAGATAAACAACCGCAAAGTGACCAGTGGTTATACTATTTATAATCGTCTGCAGCAACGGATAATGGAGCGGGTTGGATACGCGATCAATAGATTAGAGTCCGCTAAAAAGTTCGATTTCACTTTAAATGAATCCTTCGAAACTAACCGGGAAAAGTCTCCCTGGGTTACAACAGCAACGCAAATGGATGACCTCTGGCGCAAACGCTTAAAGAGCTCTGTACTCAATCTTACCTTAGATGATGAAACCAATACTGACGCCAAAGCAAAGTTGATAAAACGTTATAACAATCAAATCAAGCGCGTCAAACAGACCAATAGTGAGGACGTATTTCAAATATACGTCAACAATTTAACCAGATTATACGATCCGCATACCGCCTATTTCTCACCGCGAAGCTCAGAGAATTTCAAAATTAACATGAGCTTGTCACTGCAGGGAATTGGCGCGGTACTGCAAACCGAGGACGAGTTTACAAAAATTGTCAGACTGATCCCCTCAGGCCCCGCAGACAAAACGGGAAAGCTAAAAGCCAATGACAAAATTGTCGGTGTCGGTCAAGGCAAACAGGGAGAAATCGTTGATATCATCGGTTGGCGTCTCGACGATGTAGTACAGAAAATCCGCGGCAAGAAAGGCACAGTTGTCAGACTAGAGCTCGTGGGCAGCGGCAGTAAATCGCTGGAGAGAAGAGTCATTTCCATCACCAGAGACAAAGTAAAACTGGAAGAACAAGCGGCGCAAAAGAAAGTAATCACCACCCTTGTAGAAGGTAAAGAATATAAAATTGGAGTGATAGACATCCCAACTTTTTACATTGACTTCGCCGCTGCACAAAGAGGGGACAGGAATTATAAAAGTACCACCAGAGACGTTGCGATACTCATAGAAGAGCTTAAACAAGAGCGTATCGATGGCTTAATCATTGATTTGCGAAATAACGGCGGTGGAGCGCTGCAAGAGGCAAACTCACTCACCGGTCTATTTTTACGCACAGGACCAACAGTGCAGATTAAGTTTTCTAACGGCCAGGTAGCTCCCTATGAAGACAACAACCCCTATAAAGCTTATGACGGTCCACTGGCAGTGATTGTCAACCGTCAGAGTGCTTCCGCCTCGGAAATTTTCGCAGGCGCTATCCAGGATCACCGCCGCGGTGTCATCATTGGCAATCAAACTTTCGGCAAGGGAACCGTGCAAACGCTGACCCCACTAAAACATGGGCAGCTGAAGCTAACCCATGCAAAATTTTATCGAATCTCCGGTGAGAGTACACAAAACAAAGGTGTAGTGCCTGATATAGCCCTTCCGGCGCTCCTGGATGCAAAAGAGTATGGAGAGAGCGCGCTAGAACATGCCCTTCCATGGGACAGAGTATCTGCAGTGCAAGGTTTCAGCCAGTTCAACAGGTCGGTATTATTTGATCAAATGCAGCAACTCAACCTCAGTCGCACTCAAAGGCTCGGCGATTTTGACTATATGAAAGAGAAAATATCTCACCGGGCCAACCTACGTGACAATACCGTAATTTCTTTAAATCGAATCAAATACAAAGATAACCTTGAGAATGAAGAGCAGTGGCTGTTAGATGCAGAGAATAAACGCAGACAAGCAGCCAATTTGCCCGCAGTAAAGTCTCTGGTTGAATTGGAAGAAATTTTGGAAAAAGATAAATTGGGAAGACCGATCGCACCTGAAAACAAGGCTATTTTAACAGAGAGCGTGCGTATTCTGATCGATTATAAAAAATTACAGCCAACTAAGAGCTAATACATCCCGATATGAGTTCGAAAAAAAAACCGATTATTATTGCAGTTGTTGCCGTTGTTGTCGTCGCCCTACTGGGTGGCGGTGGCTATTTCGCCTATACAAAACTACAGAGTAAAACCGATGAGAACGCTGAGAAACTCGGCGGTGTCGGTGAAATGCTGGTCGGCGACAGATACAAAGCTGATAACGGCAACAAAAAGGAGGCCCTTAAGCCTACTATTATGCTGCAGCAGCAGAATCTGGTTCCCTCACGTAAAGTAGTAAAAGCCTTACAAAAAGAAAACTTAACACTCAGCATTCAAATTATTCGACTTAAAGAGCAAGTAAAAGGTTTAAGCGGTAAGGTTGCCGAACTTGAAGAGTACAAATCGACCAATCTACGCTTTGCACCGCTGCGTTTAAAAGACGAAATGGCCGAGGTCGAGATGCAAGTTAAAACGTTTTTACTGGACTCTGAAGATGCCGAGCGCTTTACCACTATGCAAATTGAAATCATGGCAGCCGCCAGCTCTCTGGAGTACCGCGCCTATATCATGCGCAACCGTCTAATGGTAACAAAAGTCCAGCGCAGTAAATTAGCGGCAGAATATCTGCCAGGATACGCTTTTTGTATAGGTGATGGTATTGAGCTTGCCGCTAATAGTTCTAAAGAATTCAATTTACTTGCCAGGAAATTTCGCGGCATAGAAAACGTGCGCCTACCAGATCGCCTGCGTAAAGACCTGGACTCGGTAATGAGCCCCTGCCAAAACGCTCTACGTGCCCAGCTGGATAAAAACTTGGGCGATGCTGGTTAATTCCCTGCATTTGCAGAGCTCAATAGCTTGACGCTCTGCAAAATTTTCAAACTCAAAGTTATATCTCTTCTAAAGCTCCACTCACTGCAATTAGTCTATCGATGATTAAAACAGCTGTGCACTTCTAAAAACACCCCAAAAAAATACTGAAAAACAGGCAAAACAGATAAAACGCATCGCAACAGAGCTACCCAGCAGCGAAATATTACTGTATAATGCGCGATCCATAATCTAGGAAAACATACATTAACCAGCCTTTGAATGTATTACTTTTTCCTTTTAATCTGACCCTGTATCGCTGGTGATATAGGTTATGTGCTCGGATCTAAGCATAAATATTTATGCCTGGACCGCGGCCCAAAAACAGGACATTTTCATGAGCGAAAGCTTTGCTGACATGTTTGAAGAATCTCTTCTAACACTCGATATGAAACCAGGTACTTTAGTTACTGGTGAAGTTGTTGACATCGATAGCGACTGGGTTACCGTACACGCTGGACTTAAGTCTGAAGCGGTTATTCCACGTATTCAATTCATTAACGATGCTGGCGAACTAGAAATTTCAATCGGTGATAGCGTTAAAGTATCTCTAGAATCTGTTGAAGACGGCTTCGGTGAGACTAAACTTTCTCGCGAAAAAGCGAAACGCGCTGAAGCTTGGGAAGTACTACAAGCTAAATTTGACGCTGA
>Ga0105354_1002126_pt1 | contig 11920 bp, 11 predicted proteins | sample GOMGulsemesocosm_FD_83658 | JGI IMG/M metagenome (GOLD analysis project Ga0105354, IMG submission 83658) | Methane-oxidizing microbial communities from mesocosms in the Gulf of Mexico - GOM9B Gulf of Mexico | ecosystem: Environmental > Aquatic > Marine > Cold seeps | place: USA: Gulf of America...
ATTATTCACCCAGTTAACACTGCAAACCCTTGGGTGATTTGGTTGTTACATTTTTTACCTTTAGCTGCTTTTATAAAAGTCATCCAAACCGGTAACCCACGCGGGCATGCTTGGTTGTGCTTCCTGCTCATTTTATATTTTAATGAAGCAGTGCTAGCAGCTACTACTGTTGTGAGCACTAAGTGGTACGGAATCTTCAACTCTTTGGTGATCACAATACTCTTTATCAGTGCGATGATGTACGCACGTTGGGGCGGTCAATACGCTAGACATCCAGAACGTGAAGGCAACAGTGCTTAACATGACAGCTTTTAATGTCGCTAAAATTCGTAAAGATTTTCCAATATTGTCTTTAAGGGTCAATTCTAAACCGTTGATATATTTAGATAATGCCGCTACCACGCAAAAGCCTAGAGCGGTATTAGACAAACTTAATCAGTTTTATAAACTCGCTAATGCGAATGTGCATCGTGGGGCGCACACATTATCAAATACAGCCACTGCTCAATTTGAACAAGCGAGAGCCAATGTCGCCCAGTTTATTAACGCGCCCAACACTTGCGAAATAATATGGTGCAAAGGCACCACCGAGGCGATTAATTTAGTGGCGCATTCACTGGGAACTCAGCATTTATTTGCGGGTGATAGTATTTTAGTGAGTGTGAGTGAGCATCATGCAAACATCGTTCCATGGCAACAAATAGCGATCGCTAAAGGCGCCAAGGTCATCCCTGTCGCGCTCAACCCTGATTTAAGTATTGATCAGGATGACTATGACAAATTACTACAGCAGCATCGGCCTAAAATTGTTGCTCTTGGCCATGTATCTAATGCCTTAGGCACTATACACCCCATTAAAAGCATGATAGAGCGCGCTAAGAAAATCGGGGCGCTAACCCTCATTGATGGCGCTCAAGCCATCGGACATCTTAATATTGATGTGCAGCAGCTCGGTTGTGATTTTTATTGCTTTTCTGGACACAAGTGCTTTGGTCCTACAGGAATAGGGGTACTTTGGGGCAAGCGTGCACTGCTAGATGCTATGCCTGTCTGGCAAAGTGGCGGGGAGATGATTCGTAAAGTAAGCTTTAGCGGTACCAGCTTTAATGCTTTACCGTTTAAGTTTGAAGCAGGCACACCACCCATTGCTAACGCCATTGCACTGGAAGCGGCTCTAAACTACCTCAATATGTTAGATAGAGAGGCTGCTCGGGCGCATGAGCAACAACTGATCCATCAGCTATACGACGCTCTTGTGCTGATGAAAAGTGTGCAAATGTATTCACCGCGAAACAATAACGCGGGCGTTATTTCTTTTACGATAAAAGGTATTCACCATCAAGATATCTCCGCCCTTTTAGATCAAGAAGGTATTGCTCTAAGAAGCGGTCACCACTGTGCGATGCCACTGATGGAATCTTTAAATATTGAAGGTACTTTGCGTGCCTCTATCAGTTTTTATAATACATCCCAAGAAATTGATACATTCTTACACGCCTTACAACTGAGCATTGATATATTAGCAACGGATGATCAAATTGATGCTAATCATCAACCAGTTGATATTTATCCCTGTACGGCGTACCCCGCGAGCCAAGATGTTATCAGTACTTTGTCTGGCGCTAGCAATTGGCAACAACGCTTTCAATACCTACTGAGCTTAGCTGATCTACTACCAACGCCACCGCAAGCGCTTATTTGTGAGCAATATCAGCTGCAACAATGTGAATCTGGTGTTTGGCTCAAAGCGGTTGTTATAGATGATAAATCAAATTATCTCGCTTGGTCTGATGCCCGTATAATGAGAGGTTTATTGGTTCTGCTGATAATCTGTGAAGAGCAGGCAACAGCGGATATTGATGCTTTCTTGAATATCGTTAGGCTCAGTCAATATTTAAGCCCTTCTAGAACCAATGGCGTGAAAGCGATTATCAACGCTATGCAATATAAGGGCTAAATTAGGGATTAGCTCAGTATTCTAATCCCATTTACTTTTAGGCGCACAATAAGCGGCAATCTTCTCTAGCAAGATGCTTGGATCGTCGCTTACTATTAGCTTTTCAAGGTATATTTCTTTCATAAACCCTTTTTTTACCATTGTCTCTGTAAACGCAAGTAATTCATCAAAATAGCCATTTACATTGTAGAAAGCACAAGCTTTTTGATGAATCCCTAACTGGCCCGCTGTCCAAACTTCAAAAATTTCTTCTAGTGTTCCGACACCGCCAGGCATTGCAATAAAGCTCCCTGCTAGTGCGGCCATTTTAGCTTTACGCTCCTGCATCGTTTCCACAATATGTAACTCACTCAAGCCGCTGTGCTGTAGTTCTTTATCTGTTAACGCTTTTGGCATTACACCTACAACTTGCTGGCCACCAAGCATAACATTGTCAGCAATTATGCCCATCAACCCAACACTGGCGCCACCGTAGACTATATCATTTTTTCTTTTAACAATTTGCTCCGCTAGTTGCTTTGCACTAATTGCATATATCTCATCATTACCTAAACTTGAACCGCAGTAGATAGCGTACCTCATGATGTTTCCTTTTGATGCTGGAACATATTGATTATGTTATTGGTCAATTAAATGCTCAAAACGTTGGTCTGTTAATGTTTTCATAAAAGCGACTAAAGCATCGATCCTTTGATCGGTTAATGCTTTAGCTTTTAACATATCAAAGGCTATATTTTGATCAATTTCAGGTTCTTGCCAATTTTTAAACGTTTCGGGGTTTATCTGACGAGATTCCCTGCGGCTATTATACTTGTCATAAAACAGCACTACCGTTTTAAGGTCTTTAAAAACACCGTTGTGCATGAAAGGTCCTGTGACAGCTACATTACGTAAACTGGGCACTTTGAATTTACCTATATGCTCTTCACTATTAACTAGCGGATTCTCATAAAGCCCCCTATCGACATAACTGTCACCTAAACCATTAGCTTCTCGAACTTGCATATTCTTAGGCACGCCAATGTTATGGTATTGATAATTACTGAAAGTTTCACCGGAACTGCCAGGCAGTTTTTTTAGCTGATGACAGGCATTACAATTGCTAAATTGTTGAGAGAAAAAGATCGTTTCCCCCAATTGCTCTGATGCTGTCATTTCGTATTCACCTTTTAAATAGCGATCGTATTTAGAATCAAAAGGAGAAAAAATGGCACTCTTTTCAAAAAGGGCAATGCTATCTGCCATAGCTTCATACGCACTACTGGCATCCTTTAAGACGTTATCATTAAATAACTTCTTAAAACTATCCACATATACAGGATTTGCTAGCAAACGCTCAAGCACTTTCTCTTTATTGGGCATCGCCATTTCTCCAGGATTCAGAGGAGGCCCTTCTGCCTGTTGCGCTAAGCTATTCGCTCTACCATCATGAAATTGACCACCCACATATTCGCCTTGCATATTCTTGCTAAAAGGCGGTATTAAATGAGCATATGCTGCAGTTGGAGCATTCCTATCTCCGATAGAGACACCATCGGTTCCCACAGAGACCGCTTTTGAGAATTCATTATCTCTATTGTCGACAAAACCATGTGCAGGTGAGTGACATGTCGCACAAGATTGGTTGCGATTAATGGATAGATTCACATCAAAAAATAACGCACCGCCTAATGACTTTTTGTCTTCAAACACTTGTTCAGCATAGGATATTTCAGATAGAGAGATAACAGTGACAATTGCTGTTACTAACTTTGTAAGGCCACTAGATTTCATACACTATAGCTCTAAGAAAATTTAGAGCTATAGTGTTAAAGAGGACAAATAAAGTCAATGTAATATATAGAATACTGTTAGTTATCAGTCATGTATTTGATTTAGATTAATAGCAGTTAAACGATTGCTTTTTTAGACGCTAAATAAACTTCAAATGCACAATGTCATTGATAAAATTGGGTGGTAATCAATGCCTGAATAAGTAACAAAAAACAAGATTAACTCTTTGTTTGAATGCCCTAGCCTTCAATCATTTAGAGTGGTATTTTTTGACCCCAGCGCACACTTAATTTTCTAAACAGCGCTTTTCTATTATTCGCAATAGTAATAAATGGCGTAGACAAACTAATACGCTTTGAATGAGTATTCGCTCATCTTAGAAACAAAATTATTTTACTTTATTTCTGCACGGCTTATAAATTTTCGCTCTTCCACATTGATTTTAATTCTTTCACCACTGGCGATGTACTCTGGTACTTGCACCACTAAGCCCGTGGTCAAAGTCGCAGGTTTTGTACGAGCTGATGCAGAAGCGCCTTTAATTGAGGGGTCCGTTTCAATAATATCCAATTCTACAATACCCGGTAGATCAAGACCCACAGGGTTACCATCCACTATCACTACATAAATGCCATCAGTCGTTTCAGTAATGAACAACAATTCATCTGTGATTGCCTCTTTGCGCAATGGATAAGGCGTATAATCTTCCTTGTCCATGAAAACGTATTCGTCGCCATCAATATAAGAAAAATTTGCCTGCTTGCGGATGAGGTCTGCAAGATTCAACATTTCAGAGTCTTTGAAAGATTCATCAATTTTGCCACCACCTACAATATCGTACATACGCATTCTATAAATGCTGCCACCGGCACGCCCTTGCGGCACTGAACGTTCAATATCTTTAACGATGTAAGTTTTTCCATTGTAATCTAGTGCAGCGTTCTTTTTGATTTCACTTGCCTTTGGCATGACTGGTTTCCTAATAAAATTTATCTAAATCAATTACGTGTAATTATTGTGTTTGTATGAAGCTATGTTAGCAGTAAAAGCATTGTAGGTAACAGCTTTTAAATTCGATTCAAAAATAGAGAGTAGATCGAGAAAACTTAAAAATCATCAAACGAGCTAGCCCATACCCCACGGCTCTACTTTTGTGGTGATTTATACAGGCTTTTATCTAAGGACACTTCAGATAATCAAGCAGGGGTTTACAATATACCAGCTTTGCTAGAAGCGAGAGAAGACACCGTTTGAAATGGAAGACCGATAGATAACAAGGGATCTGCATAAGGCTTATTGTACCGTAAGAAATCGTAATAAAATTTTATCAATTAGTCCTTCCCTTTTCATCTTGTTTATAATCACATCCACTCGATGACTAAAATCATTAATATATACAAAGTCTTTACCGCCATATTTTGTATAGCCAATGTAGGCGTTTTCCTGAGAGATAACAGAGCTAAAAATTAAGTTATTAGTCGCTTGTTGATATATTTTTAATCGGTTCAACTTTTTTAGATTCCAGTCAATTGTTAACTTTGAATTGACGTAGCAATCTATTCGATTAAGCATCAACATGCGAAGAGCAGAATAACTATTTTGAGTCTCGATTAATTTCAATTCACCTTTGGCTACCATTTCAAAAAATGCTTTTCCCGGCGCCAAGAAACCACGATTAGTACCTACAGATAGGCCTTTGTAGTCAGATGGCCACTGCGGGTTGCTATTTTTAAGCACACCTTTTTTACAAATAGGCAGTACTTTTTCAACATAAATCGGCTCTGAGTATTGGCTTATATAAGGACGCTTATCAGGACGATAATAGGGAGGAAAAATCGCAGGATGTTCCCCTAGCTCTATCATAGCTAGTCCGCGTTTCCAAGGAAGCATCCTAAAAGTCACTTTGTAATTACGAAGTTTTTTAAAGGCTTCCCGTAAAATATCTACATACAAGCCTTTGGCGATACCTTCTTCCTCATAAGAATAAGGCGCGTAGTCCCTATCCCCTATTAATACAATTTCTATGGGTTCATTAGCATTAGCAGTGGTTGACGAACTACAAACAATCAAGAAGATAGCTGACATTAAACAGATACAGTTATTCACATATCTACCTCTTTTATTTGCTCTTCAAGTCGCTGTAACCTAGCAAACAGCCAAGTGGATTTCTCATCTAGCGCAATCTCCCTGACTTTTTAATAGATTATTGTTTAGCCCCTTTGATCAGATATATTCAAGCGCAGAGTAACGTGTCTCAGGCAAAAGACCGAATATTATGATAACTACCAAAACACTTTAAAAATCGTATCTAAGTGAGAGGGAGAAATCATGTAGGATACTCCAATGTTTTTATTATAGTGCGTCAAAGCACTAAATAGGAATTTCCACTTATATAACGATAAAAAATAGAAGGATATACATATGGGCATCCTATTTTACATTTTGTAATAATATTTCAAGTTTATAAATTTGCTTGATAAAAACTGCGAATGAAGTGGATGCTCATCTTACCAAATGAAAGAGATCCCAGTTGTAAGAGATATAGTCATAAGCCAGTTGCTCCAAACGCACACCTCACAATCTACTGCTCATGAGTTCTTCTTTCGCTCTCCCATTTGTTAAGCTAACAGCCTATTTTTATAAAATAGTTATGCAGGATTTCCTTGCCTACATTAACCATTTAAATTTAGTTGAAAACATGCCTTATAATTATTATTCAAGCTGTATACATATGATTATGCTAAGTTATTTCAGGAATTCTTGTTGCCTTCCCTTTAATTCAGCATGGCAATTTCTAAAAGAAAAACAATAATGAGAGGAACCTAATGGCTAAAAAACGCAAAGTTATCATCACCTGTGCTATCACTGGTGCTATCCACACCCCTTCGATGTCCCCCCACCTGCCAATTACTGCACAAGAGATTGCGGATTCAGCTGTAGATGCTGCGCACGCGGGTGCTGCAATCGTGCATTTGCACGCACGTGATCCAGAAGATGGCAGGCCCGTACAGGCACCAGAGGCATTTGAGCCTATCCTAGCGAGCATAAAAGAGCGCAGTGACGTGGTCATTAACATCACAACAGGAGGTTCTCCGCGTATGTTAGTGGATGAGCGTGTCCGTCCAGCTGCACACCACAAACCTGAAGTCGCCTCTCTTAATATGGGGACGATGAATTTTGGGTTATTTCCAATGCTCAAACGCGAAACAGAGTTTAAATATGCTTGGGAGAGAGAGTATCTAGAAGGCTCGCGCTCAAGTTTATTCCGCAATACCTTTGCTGATATTGAATACATATTAAAAACCTGTGCTGAATATGGCACTCGTTTTGAAATTGAGTGCTATGACACTGCCCATTTATACACATTGGCACACTTTGTTGAAAGGGGATTGCTAAAACCACCCTTTTTCATTCAAACGGTCTTCGGATTACTCGGCGGAATCAGTACCCACCCAGATGATGTTTTGCATATGAAACGCACTGCAGATCGCTTGTTTGGCGATCAATATCACTGGTCTTTGTTAGGCGCTGGTAGCCAGCAAATGTCAATCGCTGCAATGGGAGCAGCTATGGGAGGTAATGTACGTGTTGGTCTGGAGGATTCTCTTTGGATTGGTCCTAAAGAACTGGCAAAAACCAATGCCCAACAAGTTGAAAAAGTGAAAAGTATTATTCAAAACCTCAGCTTAGAAGTCGCGACACCGGATGATGCGAGAGATATTTTAGCTTTAAAAGGTGCCGATCAAGTTGGCTTTTAATACTAAAAAGATGTGTCTATATTGGTGATGAGCTAGATGAATGAGTTAACTCATTCCGAATTTATTACCCTACATTTCAGGTATAAAACGCTAGCGGCTCAAATATTGCAGTGATCACTAAATCGTCGGTGATCATTGTACGATTAACCATATTTTGTTTCAGTCATTTACTATCCACTGTCTTAGATGCTTTTATGATAATTTTCACCTTCAACGATTATCTTGCCTTATCTTGGTAGTTTTGAGCGTTTCAACCCCATTACAAATCTACTGCTCCCCAAAACGACACTTACACTATTTTAAATTCAATAGTTTACTTAAGTTCATAATCGCAACTTGTTGATACAACGCACATAATTGAGTTTTATCGTCATAAATCCAGTACAATCCTTGTCAGCGCTTAGTTACTAAACTAAAACAAATATAGATTATTGCGTAGCTTGAAGAAGATTAAATCTATATTGTTATGTTATATCATTCATTCTGTTCTGGTTTCTCACAGCACTTGAAATGCTGATAACAAATTACAGTGACCAAATGACTATTTGTCTTTCCAAAACAAATAGACTGCACAAGCAAGTATTGGATTGTTATCAATAAAGACTTTTAAAGAGATATTCCATTTTCTTTTAAAGGATTTTAGTGATTACTGCTATTTTTTAAAAATACAGACAATTGATTTTACTAATATTTTTAGAAATATATAGCATAAAGATTTAGCACGATGGCGCTTTAACATTTTTATACTCAAATACAGTAAGCACCTTAAAGGAATATATAGTTAAAATGACTTCAGATATTAAGGGTATTAGTTTGCGCATTGGCGCGACTTTTTTCTTCGCTATAATGGTTCTAATTATCAAAATGCTCGCAGGAGAAATACCCACAGGCCAAATCGTGTTTTATCGTAGCGCATTTGCATTAGTGCCACTGGTCATTTTTTTAATACTCAGTGGTGATTTTCCCTCAGGTTTAAAGACCAAACGACCTTTTGGTCATTTGAGCCGTTGCCTTTTTGGCTGCGTCGCCATGTTTGCATCCTTCGCTGCATTGATCTACTTACCTATGGCCGATGCTACAGTGATAGGCTTTCTAGCACCTATTTTCACCGTATTACTCGCGCGACTATTTTTGTCTGAAGTGGTGACGTTGGCGCGCTGGTTCGGCGTTGTTTTTGGTTTCATGGGCATGTTGATACTCATCATACCGCAACTGCAAAGTTTACAGTTAAATGGCGATTATCTGTTGGGAGTCTCCCTTGGTATCGCTATGGCGCTTTTTACCGCAGTAGCGAAAATTCAGATACGTCGATTGGCACAAACAGAAAACGCCGCAGCAATCGCTTTTTACTTCGCCCTTACCTGCGCCTTTGTTGGCTGTTTGACCTATCCTCTGGGGTGGATAAGCACCAATCAAACTCAGTTGCTATTATTGATAGGCTCAGGATTAGTGGGAGGTATTGCACATATAATGATGACCTTGAGTTTTCAATATGCTGAAGCCTCAAAGCTGGCGACATTTGAGTATTTAATGCTCGCTTTTGCCGCTATACTCGACTTTGCTTTTTTTCAAATTATCCCCCTATGGAATTTCTATATATCATCTGCCTTTATCATCATTGCCGCACTAGCAGTGATGCTGGAAGGTAATAAAATATTATCAAAAAGAAAAAAGATGTCGATTCAATAGCACAGATTTATAGAATATGTTCGACTGAATTCTGGATTTAGAATAAAAGGTAACCGCTATTGTTTGAAGTATCAACAAATAGCGAGGCGGATCAAAACCATTTGGAGGACTACAGGGCAACTACAACCACTGTTGCAGCTTCTCTAATAAACTTTCAGGATCAATAGGTTTTGTCAGATAATCATCCATACCTGCTTTCAAACATTTTTCTCTATCTCCTTGCATCGCATTCGCAGTCAAAGCAATAATCGCTACCTGCTTATTCTTTTCACCAGCATGTCCTTCGCGGAACTTTTGAGTGGCTTCATAACCATCCATTCCAGGCATTTGACAATCCATTAATATTAATTAGTACGGACTGTCAGCGGGTGCTGAATATAACGTTACCAATGCTTCAGAGCCATTATTCGTCACGTCAGCTGTCAGACCAAAGTTCTTTAATACCCCTAAAACGACTATTTGATTAGTAGTATTATCCTCAACCAATAATAGCCGAGTATCTTTATCAAAAAGTCGTGAGTCTATGATAGTTCCGGTACTGTCAGTGCCCTTTAAATCATAAGCAACTTTTGGCTGATTAGTATTCAATACAATATTAAAGGCGCTCAAAAGTTTTTTGCTGGTCACAGGCTTTGAAAGCAAGCCGTCAAAGCCAAATTCTAAGCATTTTTGAGTTGTTTGGTTTTTTGACAATGGCACCATGGCAAACAGTTTACCTATAGAGGAAGAGGCCTCATTTTTTAATTGCTGAGCTAACGCTACTCCATTCATGCCAGGTATCAATATATCGATGAATGCGCAATCGAAAAGAAGGACGTTGTTGTCAGTAGCACGAGAGCGCTCTGAACAGAACTTTAATGCTTGCACACTTGTATTGAACTCTGTAACAGCGATGCCCCACTCGCTAAACTGTCAGCTTAACAAGCCTCTACTGCAGTCATTGTCGTCAACTATTAGGACACGCAAATGACTAACATGGTGCATTGTTTGTGTAGGTACTGATTTTGCACTGGTTTGTAAACGTAATTCGAAGGAAAAACAACTCCCTAGTCCTAACTCACTTTTAGCGGTTATACTGCCACCTAATAATTCACACAGTTTTTTTGTAATAGACAGGCCGAGCCCTGTACCACCATATTTACGAGTAGTTGATTTATCGACTTGTACAAAGGGATCAAACAGAGAAGCTAATCTATCATCGGGAATACCCACACCTGTATCGTAGATTTTGCATTGTAGAAGTATAAGGTTGTCGTCACACATTTTAGTGCTAGCGCGAATTACAATTTCGCCACTATCAGTGAATTTTATGGCGTTGCCAACTATATTGGTCAAAATTTGACGAATACGACCCGGATCACCCATTACCAAAGATTGATCAATTTCAATGGTATCTAATACAACTTCGATGCCTTTGGCTTCTGCTCTTAATCCCATAGCTTCAGAAAGATTATCCAGCACATCTTGCAAATCAAACTCGATAAGCTCCAGCTCCACCTTGCCGGCTTCTATTTTAGAAAAGTCTAAAATATCATTTATGATGGTTAACAGGGATTCAGCACTGGTTTTTGCCAGTCCCATTTTATAGAGCTGATCTTTATTTAAATCACTATTAATCAATAATCCAAGCATCCCGATGACACCATTCATTGGCGTACGGATTTCGTGGCTCATAGTAGCTAAAAACTCACTTTTTGCCTTATTGGCCTCTTCTGCCCTTTGTTTAGATATCTGAAGTTGACGTTTAATTGTTTCATTTAAGACGCTATGATCTCGCATGATTCTTTGTAGCTCTACATCTGAATTATTATTCACACCTTGTAGTAATAAGTAGGTTGTTCCATTTGAGAGTTGTACAAGTTTAACGTTGAAATCAACATTTTCGTTTCTAGAGCTGCGGGTAATCGCACAGCTAAAACGCAGTTTGCGCTTTTTTAATATCGCCTTTTTAATACGGGTAATTATTTCATGAGATAAATGGTTCGATAAGCGATTATTAGCTTCATCAAAAGACAGCCAATGGCACAGAGTATCGTTGTATTCAATGAGGCGCAGGTTTTCTAGTTCGCAGATACCTACGCCAGTATCAAGGCTGCTAAGTAGCTCTGGTAAGACTTCTTTCATAAATAAGTCATTCCCTAATTATGTATGAGTGCTCTATACCGCGACAATTTGCGCTTTCAATCCACCAATTAAAGTTAAAATATTACTAATATCACCTGTCTCTACACCGGCCTCATCTAAAGCTTCTTCGAGGAGCTCAACGACTTCGTCAAAGTCCTCTGCTGAGATATTCATATTTGCGTGTACAATGGCTAAATCCTGTCCATCATATTTATCTGGACCGCCTAACGCTTTTGCTAAGAAGTGTGTTTGATGTGATATCAATCGATCGATGTCAATATCGCGGAAGTAATGCTCAAGCTGTTCTGAATCTAGCACTTTTTTATAAAAATTAGAGACTATGGTGCTAAACGTTTCGAGCCCCCCATACTTATTGAACAGTGTGCTTGGCATATACTTCCCCATAAAAATATATCGCTAATTAAAACAACAATAAACAAAATTGAGCAGTCAAAATATACAGCAACGAGCAGCCAGGGTAATTCCTCATAAAGCTGATCACTATAATATGATCTATATTCTAGTCACGGCAGCGACTATACTTCCTTCTATAAACGGCTAATGAGCAGTTATCATTTCAATTTCAGATTTTGATGCTAATTGATGCTGCTTTAAATAA
>Ga0105354_1002130_pt1 | contig 11915 bp, 5 predicted proteins | sample GOMGulsemesocosm_FD_83658 | JGI IMG/M metagenome (GOLD analysis project Ga0105354, IMG submission 83658) | Methane-oxidizing microbial communities from mesocosms in the Gulf of Mexico - GOM9B Gulf of Mexico | ecosystem: Environmental > Aquatic > Marine > Cold seeps | place: USA: Gulf of America...
TAATACTGCGCTATGTAATTGCCGCTATATAATTGCCGCTATATAATTGCCGCTATGTAATTGCCGCTATGTAATTGCCGGTGGATAACACTCCAAAATTTCAACACCATGCTCGGTGGTAATGGTGATAACCTCAACCCCTGCGGGGCAGAAAAATCGGTCGAACCTTTTAAGTGTAATGGTTTCCTCACCTAAGTTGATAGTACACTCGCCGTTGACAACAATACCGATATAAAAGTCTTGCTCTTTCTTGTCAACCGAGCCTGATATAGTCGATTTTTTCACTCTGAACTTGTCAGTAATACTTCCATCGATCAAGGTAGCTTGGTAGCCGTTATCATTATAGTAATAGTCTGTTTTGGGTTGCTGAAAAAACTTATCAACCGCCTGTGAAACTGACAACTGAGTAAAATCGAATACATCCAGACAAAACTCAAGATCTCGTTTCATAAAGCGTGCTTCTTCCGGCATGGTATAACCCGCTTTTGAGAATTCAAAGCGCACCGCCCAATCTGAAGGCTCCATAATTTCAACCATCAAAATCCCTTCGCCAATAGCATGAGGGGAGCCGCCGGGTATAAACAAACAATCACCGGCTTTAACGGGAATTTTCTCAAAACACGCTTCTATCGCGCTAATATTTTGCGTTTCAATCATTTCCTTAAAGTCACTTCGTGTTGGCGAATGCTGAAAGCCTACATAAACATAAGCATCAGTGTCTTCACGCACATCGAGAATATAGTAACCTTCCGCTTTACCATGGTTACTATTAAGATGTTCGCGAGCAAACTCAGCGGATGGATGCGCCTGAAAATGTAAGCGCACCGAGGAGTCTAAAAACTTCACCAACAACATCGGATTGATATCAAAGGCTTTACTATGTTGCTCACCAAGAAAGTAACTTGGATTTAACGCGATTAACTTATCAAAACGGATCACCTCATCACCAACAATAGCGTGAGAAAGACCTTCAACGATATCTGCTCGGTCTGGATTAACCGCCTGCGTGGTTGAGCCAATCCAATCTTCGGGAAAATGTGTGTCTTGCGGTTTAGGCTTTTGCTCTAATTGATCAAGGATTTTACCACCGGTATAGCTACGCCAGACACGGTTAGCGGTAAAACGCACCAGTTTATTTGTATAATTCATATATGAGTCCGTATTATTCGATTGTACTAAAATGCTGAGCGCTAAAGCGCTTGTAACGTTGTAATAATGCCACTGCCACTCAGGTAACTCATCACCAATGAAAATAGAAATATCATTGCTAATATTGCATTGGTTACCGATGAGAACCTATGTTGCCCCATCAGTGATACTTTATTACCGACATAATAAATACAGGCCACCGTAGCAGGTAAGAGCAACGCCCCAAAAGCCTGAGAGCCAATCATTATTGCGATAGGCTTAGCGTGAAAAATAGGCACGATTAACCCTAAGGAAGATATACCTAAGGCGATAATTCGGTAGCTAAACCGCTTAAGATTAGGTTTTCGCTGATGAAAATCATCTAATAACCATGGCAGTAATGCCACATTCGGAAACTGCGATGACACGCCAGCGGCTATTAACCCAATAGTAAAGATGGCCACAGCAGAAGCGCCAGCTAGAGGCTCCAATAAATTAATCATTTGGGTCACGTTGACCAAGGTGATGCCTTTTATATACAAAGATCCTGCCGCAGCGGCCATGATAGCGGTGCTAACAATGAACATCAGAAATGCTGAAAATAAGGCATCTCTATTTTGAGTTTTGATGTCAGCCATGGTCCAACCGGCTTCTTTTACTAGAATGGTTCGTAAGATAAAGAGCCCAGAAAATACGGTAGTACCCACCATAGAGGCTATCACCAAAAATGAATTTTTATCCGCGCTGGCCTCTGGCACATTAGGTATCATCCCTTCCAGAATCACCATCGCAGGCGGCATCAAAATGATGAAGTTGATCAAAAAGCATAAAGACATAATCGCGACAAAAATAGCCAAGACCTTTTCAAAAACCTCAGTTTTACCCATCAGAAAAATAGTATAAACAAAGCTAATGAAAAATAAGGCAAACGCCAGCGGTGATATACCATCGTCGATAAAGTTTTTCGACCACTCATAACAGACATCAGCAAGGATCCCCATCACCCCAATAACACTGCCACAGACTTGGGTAGTAAGCGCAATAATAAATAACAGGCTAACAGCCGGATGGATATGCTTTCTAAACGATTGCAATGCCGTAAGGCCGGTTACCAAAGTAAACTTACCAAACAATTGAATTAAAAAGTAAGTAATCGCACACGAGATAAAAATAGTCCATAACAACGACATGCCATAGTCTGCTCCCGCTTTAGCCATCGCAGTAACACTGCCAGTACCCACGGTAAAGCCAAACAAAAATATTCCCGGCAGTAGTGATTTAAAAAAATTCTTAGTGTTATTCATATGAATTGTTACCTGAAGTTTATAAGGTCCACGAGATGATGAACAAAAAAGTTAGTTGTTTTTTCTGAAAAAATTGGTCAGATATTTTCATTTTCTACCCTAAAATATGTTTTAGGTATACAAGACTATAAACTTACCAACACTTGGTCAACCAATTTAACAAAATGGTAAGGTGTAATATTTTTTAGTACCTGATAAATAGACCTTTAGAGTATATAAAAGCACCATACTTATAACCTATTCAAATAAGAAAAAACATAATCTAAAAAACAAAAAAACAACAAGTAAAAAAATAAAGTCAATATAAACAACGCGTTGAATATAAACACGTATATAATATTATTTTTTGGTCATGTTATATACGATAACATACAATAATCCGGTCAATTTAAATGCATAATTCGGTATAACCAAAAGGTTGACCTTTAGTGTTTTTATTGTAACTATCTATGCAGATTCTTTGGGAGTGATCTGTGGTTTACTTGTAAGGAGTTGGTAAATCTTTATGGCCATCTATATTTAAGGTGGCTAAACTAATTATTAAAGATGTGGCTTTTGAGATGTTGCAATATAGACCTCAAAAAAACTGCACAGGAGCGAAAATGAAACACAAATTATCTAAATTATCCCTAGCGATGCTATCAGCTAGCTCGCTGAGTTTTGCATCCTCGGTATATGCACAGGAAGCACAAATAGAAGAAGATCAAACCATTGAAGTAATTGAAGTAACAGGTATGCGAGCTTCCCTTACTAGTGCACTTGCCTCAAAACGTGATACCAGCAACTTAGTTGAAGTGATTGATGCTATTGATATTGGTAAATTACCCGATCAAAACTTAGCGGAAGTACTTGAAAACATTACCGGGGTTCAAATTACCCGAAGAGCAGGTGTTGGTAATGGTGTTCAAATTCGTGGTACCAATGCAAACCGTGTAGAAATTAACGGTGTCTCTACGGTAGGCTCAGGCGCTGGCCGTAGTGGCATTAGTTTTGAAGATGTAAATGCCTCAATTATTGCCGGTATTGAAGTAACCAAATCACCTGAAGCTAAAACGGTAGAGGGCTCTGTTGGTGGTACTGTCAACCTAAAAACTATCCGACCGCTAGACTTGTCAGAAATGCTAGGCTCTATTCGTGTACAAGGTGAACAAAGTAGCTTAAGTACTGAAAGTATGACTCCTAGACTATCAGGCGCTTTTGGTGATAACTGGGAAACTGATTCAGGTAAATTCGGTTTTGTAATCAGTGGTAGTTATACCGAGCAAGAGTCTGTTTCATTTCGCCCTCGTGCCGATCGCGATAACCTAGTTACTGCAGCTGATGGCAGTCAATATCAAGGTATTCAGTTTCTGGTTCAAGAGCAAGAAAATTTTGATTATGAAACTACTAACCTTGCGGCTACCTTTGAATGGGCACCTAACGACAATTTGAAGTTTCATGCCGATGCCATTGTTAATTCACAAGAACGTAGCCAAGACTCATATCGAATTCAGGCATCTGGTATCAGTAACCTGAGAAATATTTCAACACCATCTCAACTTGAGTCTGTTAACTATGGTTCTTTAGATGGTACCGAGATAGGTACATACCAAGCGGCAGTTGTAGGTACACTTGAGCCAGTTTTTGATGGCAGTGCAAATCCAAGTGACGGAAACTTACGTTTTTCAAGTGATACTTCGTCTCGAATTACCGATACTAGCGTTTTTGTTTTTGGCGGTGAATGGCAAGGTGATAACCTGCTAATATCTGCTGAGGTATCCTCGTCACGCTCAGAAACCTACAACCCAAATTTAAGCACAACCTTAAACTTCATCAATCCAAACACACCATTAGTAGTGGAAGTCCGAGGATTAAATGATGAACTTAATGGTTATGAACGATACGAAAGAGTGCCACTAATGGGTGACATCACCACACTTGAGCAAGCTGTCGCATCAATAGAAGGTGGTGTTCTTGCAGAAAGCTATGTCTACAATGACAACGCCACCCCATTTATGTACGACTTAACCGGTGGCTCATTAGCATTTGGTATCAACTCAGCTTCGCCATACGCACCAACCGCTGCGCAGTTACTTGACCCAGCTAATATTCGCTTAGATCAAGTGCAAGTAGGACGTGATACTCAAGATAACCAAGAAGACGGTTTCCGTACCGACTTTACCTACTTTATTGATGACAGCATTGTCACCTCAGTTGATTTTGGCTATCGCTACAATCAATCATCAAGTGAGTATCACCGAGTTAGAGATAATATTGGTGGCTTCGGCGACATGGTAGATAGCCCGAGCGGTACGCTTTTTGAAGAGCTGCTAGTTGCAGGCCCTGATAACTATAATGATGCCGACGGCAGAGATTTATATATTAGTGACTTCCTGCTGGTAGACCCTGACCGTGCTTTCTCAGATCGTGATGGTGTGGTAGACATTCTACAAAATGCCGTTATTGCGCACGACCCTGACAGTCCTGATATTTTAAGCCTTGAGTCTGATCAGAATTCTTATTACCTTGTTGAAGAAGATAGCCATGCGCTGTACGTGCAAGCGAATTTTGAATATGAAAATATTCGCGGTAATGTCGGTGTTCGTTATTTAGATACCTCTGTTGACTCAACGGGCTATCTCCCTGAAGACGCCAATGGACTCAGAGCTTTAGAGACCACCACTGGTGGTTATAGCTTTTTACTACCTCGTTTAAACATCGTTGCCGATTTAACCGATGATGTGGTGCTTCGCTTTGGTTACGGCGCAGACGTTCGACGTGCTGATTTCGATAATCTAACGACCTCATTTAGATTTGATAGCAGCGAAAACACCTCAGTTGAATTAGGTAATCCTAGCTTAGAGCCTGAAGAAGTGAATTCTTGGGATCTTGGCGTGGAGTGGTATTTTGCTGAAGCTGCGATTGCAAGTGTTGGTTTCTTCCAGAAGAAACGTACCAACATTTTTGGTTCAGATTTCGAAGGTGCTCTATTGCTTGATGATGGCGCAGGCGGTTACCTTCGTGAAACAAATCCAAGTTGTCCTGGTGGCGGTATTTGGAACCCCGACGTTGTTCCAAATGCATTAGGTGATTCAAGTACTACAGGTCTTTGTGTTGACTTCACTCAACCGGGTAATGATCCAGAAACTACCACGCAAAAAGGTTTAGAATTTGCTTTTCAATATGATCTGTCAAGCTTTGAAGCTGATTTAGGTTGGGCATCTGGCTTCGGTGTTGTTGCCAACTACACCATTCAAGACTATTCTGGTGGTTCAGAGGAAGATTGTACTTCTGGGCGTGGTTTAACCGTTCTTGGCGATTTCTGTGCGAAGACAGGTTTACTTGACTTCTCTGAAAAAGCTTACAACTTTACTTTATACTATGAGAAGCATGGTTTGTCGGCTCGTATGCGTTATACATGGCGTGATGCTTTCCGTACAACTGACTTCGGTGGCGGTGCTAATACCAGTGGTAGTAGTACATTAAGCTTCCCTGTGTACACTGCGGCGAGAGGCCAGCTTAACGCCAGTGTCAACTATGCAGTTACTGAGAAGTTAAATATCGGACTTGAAGCCGTAAACTTAACGGAAGAAAGCATTGAACAATATTGTGTTAATGATGATGCACTATTATGTTTCGTTGGTCTTCCAGACAGAAGAGTTACTTTGGGTGCTAGCTACCGTTTCTAAGAACGAAGCAAGTAACATCAAGCATAAAGAGGTCATTAAGGTAACCCGCTATTTCCAGCAACTTGTTGGGAATAGCTAGCCTTAAAGCTTCTGCACTATAAATATTTATAAGCCATTAACTGATCTCCCTAGTTAATGGCTTTTTTTTAACTTGATATTTTAAGGCCGCGCTAAAGTAACGCTAAAGTCAGCATTGGAGGTGGTTATTAAATAGCTTAATTAACCGGAGTTCGGTTTAAACATGCAGGCAGAGCTAACGCTTATTTAGCTAAGTTTGAAATAAGAATAAATACATTGTAAAAATAGGATGAAAATAATTAATGGTGTGCTCAGCTGCCGAGAATCGAACGCAATCTACCTTTGTATTATTTACTTGAGTTGTGTTGACTGAGTAGAGCTTGCCTTGTTTGTTGGACTACTTAATTAAATAAGCACACGTGTTTTATTTAATCGTTCTCTGCCCTTAATTACCTGAATACGTGCAGCTTCAACCGCTTCAATTTCAGTGGCTTGCAATATAGCATCATTAACGCGCATTAAATGTGTTCGCATTGCTAAACGAGCTTGTTGAGCGTTGCGAGCTTTTAGTGCCAAATACACTTCACGGTGCTCGTCAACACAAGGTTTAACGCCACTGTCTCGTACCGTTTGGTACATACGTCGAGTTAATGGTGATTTTTCTCGTGCATCCCAGAGATCTTCAATTACAGTACTAATCGCACTGTTCTTGGTCGCTCGGGCAATAATCATATGGAATTTTTTATCCGCCTCTTCATGAGTATCCATATCATTGTTATTTTCACACGCCATCTCTGCTAACGTATCAGCCAATTGAATCAACTCTTCTTCGGTGATCATGGTGGCAGCAAGCGCAGCGGCTTCGCCTTCAAACAGTGCTCTCGCTTCGGTTAATTCAAATGCCCCGACATCGTTATCAGCAAAGCGATTTTTAGCGCTATTATTTTCAATGACATATACACCCGAGCCTAAGCGCACTTCGACAATTTCTTCGATTTCAAGCGCAATAACTGCTTCACGAATAGTGGGTCGACTAACATTGAGCATTGTTGCTAAATCACGTTCGGCGGGTAAGCGCATACCTACGGTATACTTTTCAGATGCAATTAATGCCAGTAGTTTTTCAGCTACTTGCTGGTAAAGACGGGGGGATTTTTCTGTTGCTGATTTCATAACTCTTATTCGATAGCAGTCAAGACAACCTAACTGACCAATTTAATATAACCAGTTTATCGAGCGCTCACTAATAATGCAAAACATATTTACGCCCTTACCCAATACGATCTCGACGCTTTCTACAAGCATAACTAACGTTGACAGCACCAGGAACCCCTAAAATGATATCCATAGAATATATCGAGAACCGTTAACTAGAACCGTTAACTAGAAACAATAAATTAGATAGACAGTATCAGTAGTTTAAAGCTACTTTAACAGTCACTATTTCAGGCAATAAATCTGATACCAACCGAGTAAAGTAGCGAAAAAAAAAGCAATATATAAGTAAACACAAAGAACTATCAAATAGCTATTCACGCTAATAAATAAGTATAAACATTCAATTCTCTTGTCATCACGCCCTAACAAACATGACCAAAACAAAACACAAAAACAAAACTGGTAAGACAGATTGGTTTTAATGTATGATGGATTAACTGATGATATATATCATATTGCAGCAAGCTAATGCTCGCAGTCACCACGAGTACATAGCGCAGCATAAATAAGGAATAAAGTTGTGATTAGCAGCTACCCCTTTAATATTAGCGGCTGTAAAAAACAGTTTGTGATTATATATCAGGCATTACAGCTAATAACTTAATACCAGCAACCGCCATTATCACCTTGTTTGATGAGAGGAGTGTATTACCAATTTAGTTTACTTAACCGTAGGTACAGAATGAGAATTATCACTTCATGTATAGAAGGGAATAGCCTCTCTTATACATGAAGTGATAATTCAAATTCGAGTAACATTCATAAAGAGAGTGATATGCACTTATCTCAACAAACATTAATGCCGTTGGCAGAGGTGAATTTACCTCAGCTAGCCAACAACCAGAATATTTTAACGCCTGACTACGATCGAGAAAATACGGAGATTGGCATTGTTCATCTTGGCCCTGGTGCTTTTCATCGGGCACATCAGGCTGTATATACAGAAAACGCCATGAATATAGCCGGTGGCAACTGGGGAATTTGTGGTGTTTCGTTACGAAGTAACACCGCGCGCGATGTTTTAGCAGCGCAAGATAATTTATATACTTTAGCCATTTTAGATGAACATATAAGCTATCAAGTCATTGGTGCCATCAAAGAGATCTTAGTCGCTAGCGAACAAAGTAACGAGGTTATCACTCGGATGAGTGCTCAAAGCACTAAACTTGTAACCTTAACGATTACCGAAAAAGGTTATTGCTTAGCCGCTGATGGCTCGTTAGATTTACATCATCCTGATATTGCCCATGACTTATTGACTCCAGCAAGCCCTGTCAGTGCTATTGGTTTTATTGTCGAAGCACTGAAACACAGGAAACGAATGGGTGTAACAGCTTTTAATGTGCTCAGTTGCGATAATGTTTCGGGCAATGGTGATAAGCTCCGCCGAGCGGTTTTAGATTATGCCGAGCAACTTGATAGCGGCTTACAAATGTGGATAACGCAAAACGTCGCTTTTCCTAATGCTATGGTTGATAGCATTACCCCTAAAACCGAGCGTTACACCATTGAATCGGTTGCAGCAGCCATAAATCAACAAGATAATTGGCCAATACAGCGTGAAGCCTTTAGTCAATGGGTTATCGATAGTAATTGGCAAGGGGAACGCCCAGACTGGGAAAAGGTAGGCGTTATTTTTACCGATAACGTTGAAGGTTTTGAGCAAGCAAAATTAAGGTTGCTCAACGGCTTACACTCAACACTTGCTTACGCGGGCTTGCTTGCTGGTTTTGAAAGTGTCTTTGATGTCACCAGTGACAAACGTTTCCATCGATTTATTACTCAGCTGGCTTCAGAAGAAATTATTGGTTCATTTGTCGCGCCAAAAGAATTAGATACCACAGCTTATGCTAATCAAATAATGACACGTTTTTTAAACCCTGAAATTCAGCATTTATTAACACAAATAGCCTTTGATGGCTCACAAAAAATACAAATGAGACTGTTACCGGTTATTGCAGACAACCTTGCATTAGGCCGCCCAATCACGTTGCTTTGTTTGTCACTCGCTTGCTGGTTTGAGTTTATTTGCCGTGAAGTAAAAAGCGGCACAAAAATCAATGATCCTATGGCTAGCCAATTTGCCAAAATGCCAGCGCTACTCAGTGAAGACTCTCAGGATGTTGTTGATGTTTTTTTAAATATAGACGCTATTTTTAGCCCCGCATTAAAAGAAAATAATCAATTGAAAGTACAATTAGTCGACAGTTTAACTTTATTGCGCCAAGACAACATTAATAATATTGAACAGATAATAGAAAAATTAGGCTCAAGCTAACGTGAAAGTTCGCTCAATACCTAGTATTAAAAAATTAGAACAATTTGGCACGCTGAGCACGTTTAAGATTGCTACATTGAATCAACGCTGTCGCTGTGATTGTTGGTATATTTCGTAAATGACACCCCGTAAAATAACTAAGGAATACATAAAGATGTTAATTAAAAAGCTTGCTGCCTTAATATTGCTGGTAACTGCATTTGCAGCATCATTAGCAACAAACCTAGTACAAGCAAAAGAGGTAACACCAGCCAAAGCGCACCCTAACCTCATTCTGACCCAAGAAGGGGTCAAAAAAATTAGAGCAAACTTAGGTACAACACCACTGTTTGATGCAAGTTTACAAAAAATTAAAGCACAGGTTGATGCGGAAATAGCCTCGGGTATTCATACTCCTATTCCAAAAGATTTTTCGGGCGGTTATACCCATTTTAGACATAAGCAGAACTTCAAGCTTGCTCAACAAGCCGGGGTACTTTATCAAATATTACAAGATGATAAATACGCCGTGTATGTACGCGATATGCTATTGCAGTACGAAGCAATGTATAAGCACTTGCCGAAGCACCCGCAAGAGCGCTCTTATTCACGTGGTAAACTATTTTGGCAGTGCCTTAACGACAGTAATTGGCTAGTTTTTATGAGCCAAGCTTATGATACTGTCTATCATTTCCTATCGGCAGCTGAGCGTAATAAACTAGAAAACAATCTATTCCGCCCATTTGCTGATTATATTTCATTAGAGAATCCTAAGTTTTATAATCGCGTTCATAATCACAGTACTTGGGGCAACGCCGCAGTTGGCATGATAGGCCTAGTGATGAACGATCAAGCACTCATAGATCGCGCGCTATACGGCATTGAAGATGACGGACTGCCACTCGGCGGCTTTGATAACGATGGCGGCATCATTAAAGCTAAAGACCAAAAGAAAGGTTTTTTCGCTAACCTTGAAGACCCCTTCTCTCCCGATGGCTATTATACAGAAGGTCCGTATTATCAACGTTACGCTATGTACCCCTTCTTAATTTTTGCCTTAGGCATGGAGAATGCAAGACCCGACTTAAAAGTGCTACAACACAAAGATAATGTATTACTTAAAGGGGTAAATGCGCTACTTAATTTAACCGATGCTGATGGTCAGTTCTTTCCTTTAAATGATGCTCAAAAAGGCATGTCATATTACACAGCGTCATTAGTGAGTGCGGTTAATCTTGCCTATCATTACGGTGATAAAAACCCGAAACTATTAAGCATTGCAAAAAAGCAAGGGCAAGTACTACTAGATCAGTCTGGGTTAGCTGTTGCTATGGCTATTCATGAGGGTAAAGCACAACCTTTCACCAAAAAATCAATCAACTTAACTGACGGCATTAATGGTAAACAAGGTGGTTTAGCGGTACTTCGCTACGGTGATGAAGACTTAACCTTAGTATACAAATATACTGCGCAAGGCTTAAGCCATGGCCATTACGACAAGCTGTCGTTCTCTTTATATGAAAAAGCCGATGAAATTATTCAAGATTATGGCATGGTACGTTTTGTTAATATTGGTCAAAAAGGTGGCGGGAATTACCTACCTGAAAATAAATCTTGGGCCAAAGCGACGATTACCCATAATACCCTTTCTCAAAACGGCGAAATGCATTTTAGTGGCAAGTATAAAACGGCGAGTGCTGAGCATTCTGAATTGTATTTTTACGATGACAAAAACGATGATGTTCAAGTTGTTTCAGCTACCGAAACGAATGCCTATCCCGGTACTAAAATGCACCGTACCATGGCGTTGATAAAAGATGACCATTTCGAGAATGCACTGCTGTTAGATATTATGAAAGTAACATCGAATAGTAACAATGAATATGACTTACCGTTTTACTATATGGGACAAATGATCAGTGCCAACTTTGATTATCACAGCCCTGCGACATTAAACCCATTAGGTGATAAAAATGGTTACCAACATTTATATTTAGAAGGTAAGGGTAAACCGTCAACGCATCAAAACAATGCGAATTCAATGACGGATGTTAACACGAATACCAAGTTCTCTTGGTTCGGCAAAGGTAAATACTACACCCTGACCTCTGCGACAGATAAATCCGATCAATTGTTACTAACCCGCATTGGTGCAAACGATCCAGATTTTAACTTACGTCGAGATGCGGGCTTTATGATCCGTAGAAATGACCGCGACACTACCTTTGTTTCGGTGATTGAAGCTCATGGCAGCTATAGTCCTGTTTCTGAAGCATCGTTAAATTCTAGCAGTAATATTGCTCATTTAACTGTGGTTTATGA
>Ga0105354_1002134_pt1 | contig 11908 bp, 8 predicted proteins | sample GOMGulsemesocosm_FD_83658 | JGI IMG/M metagenome (GOLD analysis project Ga0105354, IMG submission 83658) | Methane-oxidizing microbial communities from mesocosms in the Gulf of Mexico - GOM9B Gulf of Mexico | ecosystem: Environmental > Aquatic > Marine > Cold seeps | place: USA: Gulf of America...
AAATAATAACAGAGAAAAACTATGCTTTCGAATAAAATGAACAGTGACAGAAGAACTATTTTGCCTTTATTGTGGATATTTTATGTATTGAATATTCTCTATGCTGATGTACTAAACAATATGGGAAGCTTAGCAACCATTGGTACCGCACCCGCAACGAATGAATTAATTGAAACATTGCTCACACCTGAAATGTTGTTAATTGCCGCCTTTATTTTAGAAGCGGCTATGCTCATGATAATTGTGTCTCGAGTATTACCTTATAGAATTAATCGTGTACTTAATATCACTGTCGCGACACTAGAAACACTAACTGTTATTGCTTCTTTATTTGTTGGTGAATCAACTATTTATTATCGATTTTTTGCTACGGTCGAGACAATAACCTCGATATTTATTATTTACTATGCATGGCGATGGAAAGAAACGGCGGCGGACAAAACGCCTAAAACCGCCAGCATCTAAAATTCGACTAACTTTAAGTAGCTATCCATTTTTATAAACGATAATTAGTTATGGAAAATCAAATGAAAGCAATGGTGTACAACGAATATGGTTTATCTGACGTATTAACGCTTAAAGACATTAACCAGCCGATACCTAAAGACGATGAAGTAATAATAAAAATACATGCCGTTTCCATTAATGATTGGGATTGGGGTTTACTCAAAGGTAAACCTTTTGTTAATCGCATGATGGCCGGCATTATCAAGCCCAGTAAGAATAAAATCTTGGGTTCTGATATCGCCGGCATAATTGTTGGAACCGGTAAAAATGTTTCTCTTTTTAAACAAGGCGATAAAGTTTTTGGTGATCTATCTGCTTGTGGTTTTGGTGGCTTTGCTGAGTATGTTTGCGCCCCATGCCAAGCATTAACTTTAAAACCTGAAGGTATGTCATTCGAACAAGCTGCGGCAATTCCACAAGCAGCTGTATTAGCTTTACAAGCAGTACAAGATAATCGGCCGCAACAAACGGCGATGAAAGCATTAATCAATGGTGCCGGAGGTGGTTCAGGTAGTTTTGCAATACAAATAGCGAAATCATTTGGCGATGAAGTGACAGCTGTTGATTGTGCCAGTAAGTTTGATTTGATGAGTAACTTGGGTGCAGACCACGTTATTGATTATCGAACAGAAGACTTTACTCGAAACAATAAAACTTACGACTTGATCATAGATATGATGGGTTATCATTCTATTTTCGATTATAAGCGTTCATTAAAGAAGGGTGGCCGCTATGTCATGGTAGGGGGACGCTCTTCACTTATTTTTCAAACATTATTTATCGGCAGTCTATTCTCGATACTTACCTCTAAAAAGTTAGCGATATTACCGCACCAACCAAACAAGAATATGGGGGATTTATTAACACTTTTTAGTGCAGGAAAATTGGAAATTGCTATTGATAAATTTTTTCCATTAACTGAGCTTCAACAAGCAATGAAATATTTTGGTGAAAGAAAGAGTAATGGAAAAATTGTTGTCACTGTATAAGTATGCCAACGATTTATCTTGCAGTCAGAATCAATATTTCATATCTATTTTTTAATCATTTTGAAATAACTTGTAACACTTATGTCGTTGTTTGATAATCATTAAACAACGAAGATGCCTCAAATAACCTGAAATTTATTCAGTCAAGTTACTCCCTGCTACAGGCCTGTTTATCAAGTAATGTAGTCATTTGTTAGGAAGACTAAATTCGTGTTGATGCCCTTCAGTATTAAAAGTTATTACTTAACGACTTTGCTATTTATTTTCATTAATCTTTACGCGTCTGCTGCTCGAGCTACAGATTTTGTCAATGCAGGACCACCTGTAATTAATATTGAAAAAATTGGCAAAAATAAGCTAAACAGCGTTAATTTAATGCTGCAAGACAACCTTGGTTTTATGTGGCTGATAAAAAAGGATGGTCTCTTTCGATATGACAGTAAAGAATTGAAGCAATTTCCCGGTCATGAACAATTTTCTATGGATAAAGTTACAGCCATGGTTGAAGGTCGACCAGGCCATATCTGGATCGCGACCAGAACCAGTGGCCTTGTTCATTTTAATACCTTTACCGCCGAATTAACTTTCCATAATCTAGAAGAAGCTTTTAATGTTATAGCGCCCACGAATGAAGTTGATCTATTAACATACAAAGATAAAACTTTATATTTGACGATTAAAAATCAGCTGCTGCTTATTGATGAAGCAAACTTAACCGTAAAAAAACGCACATTATTGCCGATAACAGAAAGTGACTTCGTGGTTAGCATAATGGTTACCTCTATCGGTGACCTTTGGTTTTCTAGCCTAGATACTAATGGCGTTTTTCTTTTAGCGGATGATAAAGTACATCACTATCAACATATTGCTGGAGATGTAACAACGATAGCCAGCAAGTTTATTCCGACGATTTTTGAAGACAGTAAAGCTAGGATGTGGTTTGGCACAATAAAAGGGTTGGCTTTATATATTCCTGAAAGTGAATCTTTTGTGAATTTACAACCTATTGATATGTCGTTAGAGAAGAATAAAGATCAAGGCGCTTATGCTAATGTTCTGACAAGTATAGTTGAAGATCCCCAAGGCATATTATGGTTAGGGCTATTCCACAGTGGTTTATTTAACTTTGATCCTGAAACCCAAGTATTTAAACATTTTCCTCGAAGACAAGGTGTTAATTCAACGGTATTGGATAACTCTATAGACGGTGGACTCTTTTTTGATAATCAAGAAACCTTATGGGTGCTCAATCGAAAAGGTATTAGTCAGTTAGATCAAAACAACCGAACGTTTAGCCAATGGGTGAATATTGATCCCGATAGTAACAATGACTGCACGCCTTTTAATGTTCATGAAGCCAATAACAATCTCTATTTTGACTGCTTTAATACACTAAATAAAATTAATGGTGAACAGGTTACTAAAGTACTAAAAATAAAAGATAAAATACGTAGCAGCACCCGTACTAACGACAACTTAGTTTGGTTAGGAACGATGGGCGGCGGGGTCTACCGGCATAACTTACAAACAAATGAAACGAAGCAATACCTCCTTGGCAGTGCTGATGCCACCTATGTGAATAGTGTTAAACAGTTACGACCTGATGTAAACAATGTTTTGTATGGCATTACCAATGATCACCCCGAAGAAAAAGGATCTGGTATAATACGATACGATGCTTCATCTGATAGTTTCGAGCAATTTTCTGTCGGCCTAGAATTAATCGATTTTATCGATATTGATAGCAAAAAAATGTTATTGATCACTTCATATAACCACTATGAAAAAGCACTATATTTGTTTGATAAAAAGACTCAACAAGTCGAGCAATTGCCGTTAGTAACCGGCGAAATATTTGCTGCATTGAAATGGCACGACACAATATGGCTCAGTAGCCAAAAGCTCGGTTTAATAACTTTAGATCCAAGTACGAATAAAATTCAGCAACTTGAGACACGAATACTAAAAACCATCAATGGTTTCTATCTAGATAATGCGAATCAAGAGCTATACCTATCGACTGCAAAGCAACTTTTCCGAGTCGACCATATCTCAGCCTCGAATATCGATACGCTTTGTATAACTTGTACTTTAAATATCGATTATCAAGGAATCAATCTGCTAGGTGCCGGACAATTTGTTTCCAGCAATAGCACGGTATTAGATGGCAGAAGGTTTTTTATTAGCGCTAAAAACAAATTGTTAGCTGTCAAACTACCGGATAAAAAGTCTGAAGATAAAACTAAACGCTTACAATTAACCGGTTTTAAAGTACTCAATAAGCAAGTTTTTCCAGACAAAGCTAATAATACTGCGCTGTTAAAAAAATCTATTGAATATACCCAGCAATTAACAATTCCACCTGGCGTTAATTTATTTTCATTTAATTTTGCTCAGATTGATTACCTCAACAATCAGCAAACAAATTATCACTATAAATTAGAAGGTCTTAATGAACATTGGTTAGAAACCGACTCAGAAGTTGCTGAAGCCGTTTATTCACTGCTTTCTCCTGGGGATTATATATTCAAAGCAATGACCAGCAAACCACGTGGCGATGATTATAAAGACCAAGGTGCTATATCACTTAATATCACCGTACTCCCGCATTGGTGGCAAACTTGGTGGGCATACAGCCTTTATTTGCTATTTATTATAGGGATTATTTTTAGTGTTTTTTGGTTATATTCAAGAAAGAAAATAGCCGAAAATGCAAAGAACAATGCTTTGCAGTTATCTAAAAGTAAAGAAAACCTTTTTGCTAATATTTCCCATGAATTTAGAACCCCCTTAACGCTTATTTTGGGTCCAGCCAAAGTAATACATAACAGTAGTAATGATAAAAACACTCAAAATAATGCAAGCTTGATTGAACGAAATGCCCTGCGTTTGTTGGCTATGGTTGACCAATTATTACAGCTAGCTCAATTGAAAAATACTGAGATAAATACGACTTCCAGCCAGAACGTTGCCAAGGTTTGCCAATTTACACTGCAATCCTTTAATGTAATCGCCATAGAAAAGCAAATCGACTTGAAATTAGAAGGGGCAATTGATGATGCTTGGTGGGTAGCCGCAGAACAAAACACCATAGAAACAATTCTATATAACTTATTAAGTAATGCGATCAAATTTACCCCTGCAGGCGGCCGTATATCACTTAAAATTAGCGCACAAGGGCAATGGTTCGAATTTGCAGTCACTGATAGTGGTTATGGTATTGCCGAGCAGGATCAGGAAAAAATATTTGAGCGCTTTACTCGCCTTAAAAATGAAAGTTATGTACCAGGCGCGGGAATAGGCCTAGCTTTAGTCAAAGAGTTAATAGAAACTTTTGGTGGTAAAATCAGCGTTGAGAGTCAACTAAATCAAGGCGCTCGTTTTAGTTTCACTTTACCAAAGGCTAATGCGAGTTTTTCAAAAACGACTATCGAGCATCAACCCACTCAAAGTCTGCCGCAAAATCAACAACTTACACAAGATCAATTAGGCTCAACTTATCTTGTTAAAGAAAGCGCCAACGGGCATGACAGATCTTCTGTAAGTATCACGGTCAGCGATGCAGAAACAGGTACTGATACTGATAACAATCATCTTTCAAAGCCGAGCGTATTAATTGTGGATGATAACCAAGAAATGCGCGAATTTATCAAAACCGGTTTGGCTGATACTTACTTGATAATAGAAGCTGAAAATGGTCAACAGGCTTTAACTCAAGCCTTAGCTCATAGCCCTGACATTATTATTTCTGATGTGATGATGCCGATAATGGATGGCTTTGAATTACTCACATCAATACGCAATGAAATAGCAGTGAGCCACATTCCGGTTATTTTATTAACAGCTAAATGTGATCAACAAAGTAAATTAAAGGGACTGTCTGGTTTAGCTGATGACTATATAACCAAACCCTTTGATAGTAGTGAGCTTTTAATTCGAGTACGGAGATTGTTAGGCATTAGAGGCATTTTACAAAAACGGTTTAACCAAATAGAAATCACAGATGAAAATAAAACCATTTCCAACGGTAACTCTGAAAATATTGAAACAGCGAATGAAACTGAAAACTTATCCTTAATAGATCAAAAGTTTCTAATGCGTTTTAAAGAGCTTATTGAACAGGGATATTCAAACTCTGAATTAAGTCTTCCTATGATATCAAGTCAGCTTGCCATGAGTGATAGACAGCTACAACGTAAGTTAAAAGCTATATCAGGCGTTAGCTTCAATGAAATGTTACGAGAGTATCGTTTAACGCAAGGTCGATTATTACTTAATAATGGCGAACAAATTGCGGTAATTGCTGATCAAGTCGGTTTTACTTCTAGCAGTTATTTTGTTCGTTGTTTCAAAGCGAAATATGGCAAGCCACCAAACGATTATCGTAAAGCCAGTTGAATTTAAGCTTTTAAACTAGGAGATAATTTCTATAGGTGGTTTAATTTATATAAAGCAACGGATAATCCAATAAACCCACTGGTAATTAATTAACATAGATAAGGGAAGTATAATGATTGTACTTCCCTCTTTCATCATTAAATCAAGTCAAAATCTTCAAATGACCAAATCAAAACAAAACTCAGTAAAATAACAAATATACCTACATATTCCATTTGCATAAAAGGTAATATTTTCTGGGCATTAGCTAAAGTTTCTGCCGAATTTCCGGAAAACATCATCATTAAATCAGCAAGAAATAAAAAGCCAAATAAGGTAATAGCCAAAAATAATGCTGCGTAAAAAGCTACTTTACTCTTGGTTTCATGCAACTCTATTTTTTTAACAACTGAAAAAGAAAAGTCATCATCATTAATATATTCATCTAACAACTCATCTTTAAGCCAGTCGTCGTCAAGAAAGTCATTTTTCATCGGTTTCCTCACTATTACTTACTTCAGCAAAAGATTTTAATTTCAGGCGGCTACGCCTAATTTGTGTTTTTACAGTTCCTAGTGGAATTTGCATCACAATCGCTATTTCTTGATGAGTCAAATCATGACTAAAGTGTAACAACAAAATTGCTCGTTCGTCGGGTTTCAGATACTTTAATAAATCTTTTACCGTTCTTTCTGCAACAAGTCGTTGTTCGAATTGACCATCGTCGGCTTTCTCTTCAACTACGGCATTTGTCAGTTCAGTTTTTTTTCGAGTGCTACTGACGAACTGCTGATAAGCAATTTTGAACAACCAAGATAAAAACTTAGCTTCTCCGCGATAGCTCTTTATATGCACAAACGCTTTTAAAAAGGTTTCTTGTGCCAACTCATCAGCAATGGCTTGATTTTGCAGTGTCAATCGCCTTAAAAATTGCCGGATAGGCGATTGATTTTGTCGCATAAGTTGTTCAAAAGCATAATGATCATTTTCTCGCTGAACACGTTCAACAAGTTTCAATTCCATCAGTTATATTTTTGCTGAATTAAGTCTAGAAAATACAATATAAACAATACCGATAATGATAGGTAACATACCAAATATCCAAGCCGAGCCACCCATCATTTTAAAAATCAATGTCAAAACCACTCCGGTAATAAAGAGTAAAACCCCTTTTCTAAAATCATTTTGTGGAAGTTTTTTCACTTTTAAACCTAATGATTCAAGTAATTCCGGCGTAATATCTTTACCTGTTTCAACGAGTGACTGAATGGTTCTTTGTTTCGCAATTTTTGTGCGATTAATAAAAAACAGTACAGAAATAATAATAAGTGTTACGCATATACCTGCAGTAAGCTGCATAATAAATTCATAATAAGCTATTTCGGTCATTTTCTTTCCTTAATTAATACAAAGTTGTGGTGTCAGTCGATGAAAATTCTCTTCATCGAGTTATTATTTTGCAATTGCTATATTAAAGAACGCACTTCAAGTTCATTTGGATTCAACTTAATTAAAAATTTATCATTTTGTAAAAGTTAGTAATCTATCAATAAAATAAACACAATAAATTCAATCCCTTACATTACAAGTAAAACATCGACTTTTTCTGGTAAACTTTGATGATATTAATGCTTATTTATGTTGATAACTCAATGTCTTACACTATAATTAATGCACTATATTTCAAGTAATCAAGGTAGCCGGTGAAGCAAGTATTAAAATTCAAAGAAACTTGGCCTTTATATTTAGCTTTGTTTCTAAGTTACTTTTTAGTCGGTCACCTGCTGTCTTTTATTTCATTTCAGAGTCAAGTGGTGCCCATTTGGTTACCAGCAGGTATTGCGCTGGTTGGGTGTTATTTGTGGTGGTGGAGATTTTTCCCTGCGGTATTACTTGCTTCATTTATTTTTAATTGCTCTGCTACGCCCCAATTTGAATTCATTCAAATTTTCTCTTCTGTTGGATTACAAAATATCATCATTGCCACAGGCGCTATGTTACAAGCCGCTATTGGTGCGAGTCTTTTACGATACTGGTTAGGTCATCCGTTAATGCCTAAAACGGATCGTAATAGTCTTTATTTTATCTTTGTAGTCGGTTTAGCAATAAATCTCATTTCATCAAATATAGGTGTATATGCTTTAAGCTTATTCAACCCTTTATATAATATTGAAAACTACATACTTAATGTTACTTATTGGTGGTTAGGCGATTCTTTAGGCGTATTATTGGCAACTCCCCTACTGCTGAGTTTATTTAATTATCGTCGCTGTGATATACACCAACGTAAGGTGCGAACAATAATTATTTGGGCCGTTTGCGTGCTATTTTTGATCATTTTGTTAATAACAAAGTTTTTTGTTATTAATGCAAATGAGAGTTCTAAACTTCTGATTAAGCAAGAAGTTAATGAAATGGAAAACGGAATTTATCGCCAAATAAGTAGTAATATTAATCAATTAAAAAAACTCGCAATAAAAATTCAGAATACTCCAAATCTAAACAGAGCAAAATTTCACCAATACGTTGATGACATCAACAAAGAATCATCTGCCGTTACCGCAATGTCGTGGAACCCTTTAATTAATCAATCCGATAAAGCCAAGTACCAAAATGAGTTCGCTGACATATATCAAAAGTCAGTACTGATACGCGGAAAGCCACTATTAAAAGAAGACCCTATTATTTATGTTAAATATATTAGTCCTGAGAAAATTAATGAGAAAGCATTAGGATTTAATGTATATTCCAATAGTTCACGTAAGCAAACGCTTACTTCCACTATGGTTAACTACCAACCGAAGGCGACTCCAATTATTCAGTTGGTTCAATCAAAGGTTAAAGAACCGGCATTTTTAATGTTTTTTCCAGTTTTTGAAAATTTTTTGGTTAAAGAAAATGAGTCAATTAAACGCTTAAAGGGCTTTACAACAGCAATAGTCTTAGTCGATAAGTTAATAAATGACGCGATGAGTGAGCGACTCAATAATTTATTTTACTACCAAATTTTTGAGCAAGATAAAGCGACATTTTTTACTTCTAACCTCAATGAGTTATCAGGCGCATTTATCAATAAAAAAGAAGATTTCAACACAGTTGTCGATGTAGCTGGACAGCCCTGGAAAATTAAACTTTTTATTAACAAAGAATTTGTACTGAATGAGCAAACCGAGGCATTCATCTCCTTATACCTTTTACTTGTGGTGATAGTTACCAGCATAATAACTTCATTTTTATTGATGAATAGCCACCAACTTGCGCTAGAAGGATTGGTAAATAAACGCACCAAATTATTAAAATTAGCCATGCAAGAAGCAAACTATGCCAATCAGGCTAAAAGTCAATTTTTAGCGAATATGAGCCACGAGATAAGAACCCCCATGAATTCGGTGATTGGCTTTTCTCAACTTGCTAGAGCATCAAATAATATCGATGAAATTAAATCCTATTTGAATAGTGTCAATGTCTCTTCAGATTTGCTATTGCATATCATAAACAACATTCTTGATTTATCTAAAATTGAATCTAAAAAGCTATATCTAACCAGTGAGGTTTTTGATTTACATACCGTCTTGAAGCGAATACATAACTTATTTGAAGTCGATGCTAATAACAAAAACTTAGCTTGGCAGTTACAAGACAATATTCCAGAGTCGTTATTTTTTAAGGGTGATCAAACACGCATAGAACAAGTACTAATGAACCTATGCGGAAACTCAATGAAATTCACTCAAGATGGTGGAGTATCATTAACCGCTAACATTATTGAAAACAATAATGGCAATGCACATATACAGATACAAGTTAAAGATTCTGGTATTGGTATTTCAGAAAAAAACATCAGTAAATTATTCCAACCTTTCATGCAAGCGGATGACTCTACATCCAGATACTTTGGCGGTACAGGTTTAGGGTTAACGATTTCAAAAGAGCTAAGTAATTTGATGAAAGGGGACATCACCATTCAAAGTATTGAAGGTGAAGGCTCTACCTTTACTTTTATTTGTAAATTACAAACCTCTTTACAAAAACCTAAAGCAACAACCGATGTTGCCAACATTCTGAATAAAACAACGAGCGATGAAAATAGTATTTCGACGCTAAAAGTACTGGTTGCTGAAGATAATCGGGTAAATCAAAAACTGATCCGTATTATTTTAAATAAGTTAGGCATTAACGCTGTTGTTGTAGAAAATGGCTTATTGGCAATTAAGCGTGTACAACAAGAAAAATTTGATGTCATTCTAATGGATTGTCAAATGCCAGTATTAGACGGTTATGAAGCAACTCAACAAATTCATGCGATACCTAAATTTAAAAATTTGCCCATTTTTGCATTAACTGCCGATGTTGATACCAGAAGTAAAGAAAAAGCCTTTCGAGTAGGTTTTAATAAACATTTATCTAAACCTATTAATATTGAAGAGTTAGTAAGGTGCTTATCAGAAGTGGCATCTAATAAACTATAGATTACTTTATTAGCTATTATTTATTCACTTCAATAAGCCAGCATTGCTTGATGTTTTTATGCATTCGCAGTAACTCAAGCACTGCGTTGCATTTTGCAATTTTAACTTTAAATTTGACCCTATAGCACTTCCTGAGAATGAGCAAATTAAAGTGTACATTGCTTTATAGCCAGCTCTGACGCTTATAGTTTGATTTATTGCCTGTGTGGTATGTCTATTGCAGTTCAATAGAAATCGCAATCAATACTCAGCTAGAGGCTATATCATGAGCACAGAAAAAAAAGTACTTATAGTAGACGATGAAGTTGGTGTTAGAAATACTCTTATTAGAGGAATACAGCGAAAATTTAATAAAACAAATCAGCTTGTCTCTATCGCTGAAGCAAATAATGGTCAAGAAGCAATAGAACTGGCAAACCTTACTCCACCTGATTTAATATTGATGGATGTACGCATGCCTATTATGAATGGCCTAAAGGCTTGTAGACTATTGAGGAATGACACAAAGTTTGCAGCAACAAAAATTATTATCCTTACCTGTGAAATAACTGAAGAAAGCGAGGGTTTATTATCCGGAGCAGACGACTATGTGATAAAACCTTTCGATATAAAAACTCTACTCATTCGCATTGAACGCGGCTTATTTCAGTCGAACATTATAAATAAAATCACTCCTGCATATTTAAATGGTCTATTATCAAAAGAGTGCTTTTTTGATATTTGCTTAAATTTTGAAGTTGCCAGAGCAAAACGTTTTCAGCGGCCATTAAGCTTGTTGTTATTGAAAGTTTCACCTAAAGATATAGGTGAAGAAAGTAAAGAAAGTCATGAATTTATTTTAACATTATTGAAACGTCGAATTTCAGATAAAGTGATAAATTGGGGAGAAAACACCTTTGCCATTTTACTAACAGAAACGACGGCAGATGATGCTGCTTTAGTTGCAAAGCACATAGTTTCGCGCATAGATAATAGTCCAGATTTTTTGCCTACTTGCGTGGGCATTGCTAATTTAGAAGATACCTTAACTGACAACTTAGTAATAAATGCAGAGTCGTCTTTAAAAGAATCAGTGCGTACCGGAGTCATCACCTTAAACAGAAAGGCTATCCATTAATGGAAAAGTTCAGGGTATTTAGGAGAAGATTAATGCGTTTAATTGCTACTATAATTATACTTTTTTCAGTACCTAGCTATGGAGATTTCACCGATAATCTAAGGGTTAGTTTGGATGGCAGTGCTCGTCTAAATGTAAATAACGCATCTAATAACACCAGTCGCATTTATGCCTTAGGGTTGGATACTCATAAGGTATTTAGCTCAGAAAATGGCGATATCGGTTATGCGGTTGGTCAGTTATATTTGACTAAGCTATCAAACCAAACTCCTTTTTCTTTCTTATTTAACTCCCCTGATGATAAGCAATTTATTATCCGTGAAGCGCATTTAAATTATACCGCGAGTCCTAATTGGCTTCCGAATATTCGTGTCGGCCATTTCACTTTACCCTTTGGTCTTGAAGCAAGCATAGATACCAATGGACGTTTGTTAGACTATCATCATGGT
>Ga0105354_1002138_pt1 | contig 11896 bp, 7 predicted proteins | sample GOMGulsemesocosm_FD_83658 | JGI IMG/M metagenome (GOLD analysis project Ga0105354, IMG submission 83658) | Methane-oxidizing microbial communities from mesocosms in the Gulf of Mexico - GOM9B Gulf of Mexico | ecosystem: Environmental > Aquatic > Marine > Cold seeps | place: USA: Gulf of America...
AGTTAGCACATCATTTTTCTGGAGCAGAAAACTTTGATAAAGCTTCTGAATTTGGAGTAAAAACCATTGAAAGGCAAATTAAAAATTCCTCCAACGAGGAAGCTTTAAGTCTAAAAACAATTGTCAATACATGGATAGGAAAAATAGATGATGCAACCAAATTCAATAGGGAATTAGAATTAAATGATACAGTTTTGGTCGCAATTGCGTTAAAAGAAGGTTGGGGAAGTCATAATCTAAATGTGATTGCTGAGCGTAACAAAATTTTGATAAAGGAAATAAAGGATCAAGATGGTTATAAGCCGAATCATAGTATAGATGATTATGAATTAAAGAGTGATTGGGTTTTGTTTTCTTATCTGCACGCTCAAGCAAAAAGAGAAGAAGCTAGAATTGTAGGAGAAAGAGTATTAAAACAAGCTAAGGAAACTAAAAATCATGCTTTGGAGATGACTATATCTGCAATTTTAGGACAAGCATGCTTTTTAGATGGTGATATTGAAGACTCAAGGGTTTTATTAACCAATGTCATGGATAAATTTAGGCCGCAAGAAGATATGACCATATTTTTAGAATATGGAACAGATCCCTATATTTTTGCTACAGGAATGTTAGGTTTCATTTCTTGCTATTATGGCTCTCCTGAAACTGCAATTGACTACTATGATAAAGGGATTTCTTATGCTAAAACAACAAAATATGATGCGCTCATATTAACATCTTACGTTTTTGTAATTTGTTTATTATCCACTATAGATTACATAGAATTGTCTAAAAAGTATGTTACCGATGTTGTTGCTCTTTATGGAGATGAATTTGAAGATAATTGGGTTACTGGGCTTTTATATATCTTAATTGATTGGACAAAAGGAGAAATAGTTAAAGCAGAAGAAAAAAGGCAAAATATTATTGATGCAGGTCAAGATTATGTGCTTTCATTTTATGAACCTTCCATGGCCAAAACCTATATCAACCAAGGAGACTATGATAAAGCAATATCTTTAATGAATAGTTCCATTGAAAGACAGTTAAAGAATAATGAGCACTCTGCATTACCGATCTGTTATCATTTATTAGGAAAAAGTATGTATTGCAATGAAGGTATAATATCGGAGGAAATAGAATTAATATTTAGGAAGGCTATTTCTAAAGCAGAGGAAATGAATTACAAATTATTAAAAATGTTCTCAGTAATTGAATTAAGTAATGGTTTAATAAAAGATGGCAATACGAATTACTTGAATTTAGAAATAGACTCTTTCAATACTATTTTTAAAAACAGTGCCTATCTCAAGAAAACAGATGTTTATAATACTTTTTTAAACCTTCAAGAAAAACAAAAAAACAACCTAATAAATAAATAAATATGTTTGATTTAGATTTACAAATTGAAAGAAGAAATGAGTTGCTTGACTCATTTAAGGGAAATAAAATAGTAGGAATTCATAGTGCTATTGAAGAACTTATCAATACACACCCTGAAAAGCCTGAAGGAGCAAAATTTGAGCAATTTAAACTTGTTCAACATTTTAATGCTTTAATGGGAATAATGACTTTAAATAGTCATTTTGAATACGCTTACGTCAATAATATGGAAATGAGGCGAGGTTTTTTAACCAATGGAGGGGTATTTAAAGTAAACAAAAATGGATCGGATATTACCATTGAAGACTGTTATTCTATGACAGAAATAGATAAGTTAAGTTCAGAGCGTTTTTTTAAATTAAAGGAAACTGTTTCCCCAGATAATGGTTGGTATTTTTGGCCAGGATGTGGTATGAAAATCCCTTCAAATTTTAAAATTGTTTTAGATCCTGATGTTTCTAAAACTAGGTTAGTTGCAATTTTAGATGAGGATCCTTCTCAACAAATTATAATTGATGAGAAAAATGATATCGTTGGATTTAGTGTAATTGGTGATCATGAATTGTACAATGCTAAAAGTAAGATCCCAAAAGGTCTTTCGTCAATTAATCCAAATGATTTTGAAATAGTAGATGGTTTCCACGAATTAAATCTGTTATTGAACAAGAATGCTGGAAATTACACCTGTTCTTTACATGTTCCATATGCTTCACCTAAGTTTGATGTTAGAACAACAACAGTTATTGAAGATCGTGAAAAAGGGGATAATACCTTAATAGCATCTACCACATAATAATTAAACTATGTATCCGAGTATAAAATTCCTGCTCGGATACATTTATTCTAATATATATTGTCAGAACTACAAAAATCTTTTACAGAAAATGGTTTCTGTTTAATCAATGAAAGTGTTGTTGATACAGAGTTGTTGGATACAGCAAAAAACAGAATCGAACATATTGTTAACGGGAATTATAATAGGGGATTGGAACCTTGGGGTAAATCTAAAACTGATTACCAAAAAGAGTTGTTTCGAATTATTCAAGTTCATCTAACCGATCATGCTTTTTACGATTTGATAACAAAGAGTAAAATAGGTAAAATAGTAGCGGGTATAACAAAATCTAAATCAATTAAAATATGGGGAACTCAGTTATATATAAAGCCTCCAAAGAGTCATTCTACTAATCATATTGGTTGGCATAGAGATTCTCAACACGCTTCATTTTTTAAAGAAGGAGTTGTTTCAGTTTGGCTCCCTTTGGATAGGGTAGATTCCAATACAAGTCCGCTAAAATATTTGAATGAATCACATAAGCTTGATTTATTTGAACAACCGATTATGGACATAAATGAAGACCTCAATAAAGAAGCTAATCGAATAGCATCCATATCTAAAAATAAGAATTGGGAAATTACAGAAGCGATACTTCCTAAAGGAGGATTTAGTATTCATCATTGGGATGTAATTCATGCGAGTGAAAATAATTTTTCTAACAAACACCGTTATGCCTTAGCTATAGGCTTAGCGACAGATAGAGTAGAATTGAACAAAGATGTAAATGATTATGGTTATTTTTCAATTCTGGATAACCCTGACTTATGTCCAATTATCTATAAAGAATAATTCCATTGAATAAATAAAGTTAATTCAAAAGTATAACATAAAAACTAAGCACCAGACTGTTAATAAACCCAAAATATGCCAAACATACAGTATAGAATTAAGGAAAAATATATCAAAGTTACAATTAATGATAGTTATACTATTTTATCCTCAGAAAGTGATAGTGCTGTCATACAATCCAAAACTGCTATTAAAGTTTTAGATTTAATAGGTGACGAAAGTATATCTATAGATGATTTGGTGAAAAATTACAAAGCCTCTTCTTTAAGTGAATTATTACTTACCTTGTATGAGTTAGAAACGGATGGTTATATTACGAGTAAAAAATTATCCTTCCCACCTGAACAAAATTCTTTTTGGGAAGAGATGGGGTGTGATCCTTCTCTATTGGCTAGAATATTTAACTCTAAACCAATAGCCATAAAAAGTATAGGTAATGCAGATATTTCCTATTTGGAAGAGGCATGTAAAATTACTGGAATACAGTTTTCCAGTGATCCTTACCTTACCATTGTTTGTACTTCAGGTTATTTACACCCAGAATTGATGGAGCTTAATCAAAAATTTATACGAGATAAAAAACCATGGTTGTTGATAAAATTGAATGGAATAACCCCATTTATAGGCCCCTTATTTAGTCCAAATGAGGTGGATACACCATGTTGGAGCTGTTTGCAACACAGGTTGACTTTACATAACCAGAAAAACAAGCTCTATAATGCTTTAAACAAAACTGATGAGTTTCTTATTGCGCCAATAGTAAATCACCCAATAGCACAAAATTTAACAGCAAATGAATTGGTATTAGAACTTGCTTCAATATTGTATGATGATGAGAACACATCTTTAAAGAATTTTATTAAAACATTTGACTTAAAAACTAAGGAAAGAACCAAGCATAGGGTTATTAAACGACCTCAATGTGAGGTGTGTGGAGATGATAAATTATTATTAAATCATCCTAAACCTATTCGACTCAATTCTCAAGAAATTACAGCTAAAAATGTGGGTGGTTATCGTTCTGTTCCTCCCGAAGATACGTTAGCTAAATATAAAAAGCATGTAAGTCCAATAACAGGAGTAGTTCCATATTTAAAAGAATATTTTCCCATCCAGGATGCGCCATTTTATAACTTCGGTTCTGGTAAAAATTTAGCACTACAAAGTACTTCTATGTTTTGGTTAAATATGCATCTCAGAAGCGCGAATGGTGGAAAGGGTAAGACAGAAATTCAGGCAAAAACTGGTGCTTTGTGTGAGGCAATTGAGCGTTATAGCTTAATGTATAATGGAAAAACCTACACGATATCTGGTTCATTTAATAACATTGAGCATGCCATTCATCCAAATACGTGCATGTTGTATAGTGAAAACCAACACAAAAATCGAATTCAGATAAATGAAAAGAGCACCAAATTTTACTCGCTTATTCCAATCCCGTTTGATACCGAAAAGGAGATAGATTGGACCCCTGTTTATAATTTGACAAAAAACCAGTTTAATTATTTGCCATCCAGTTATTGTTATGCACAATACCCGGCTCAAGATGAAAAAAAACTAATTTCGTATCCTGATTCAAATGGCTGCGCAGCAGGTAACACAATGGAAGAAGCTATTTTGCAAGGGTTTCTTGAACTTGTAGAAAGGGATGCTGCAGCAATATGGTGGTATAACCGAATTCAGCATTCAGAAGTGAATCTTAAAAGTGCTGAAAACCCCTATATAAACCAAGTTGTAAAGTATTATAAAGAAATAAATAGAAGCTTGTATGTTTTAGATATTTCAACCGATTTTAATATCCCAGTTTTCGTGGCAATAAGTCATTGTCAGGAATCTGACGATAAAGATAAAATTATGTATGCTTTTGGTTGTCACGTAGATGCAAGTATTGCCTTGGAGAGGGCAATTATTGAATTGAATCAATTACTTCCTATTGTTGTTAGTAATAAAGAAGGCTATTTAACTAAAGACAGTATTTTTATTAATTGGTTAGATAATGCCCAATTACGAGAAAATAAATATCTAGTTCCTAATAAAGGAACTAAGAAAAACATGAAAACAGATTATCCCCAACTATGCAAAGCTACTATTCATGATAGTGTAAGTTTTTGCATTGAAACTGTTAAGGAACAGGGGTTAGAAACACTGGTATTAGATCTTACACAACCAGATGTAGGTTTACCAGTAGTAAAAGTTATGGTACCTGGATTGCGTCATTTTTGGAGACGGACTGCTCCAGGAAGACTCTATGATGTACCCATTAAAATGGGATGGTTACCAAAAAAGAATTCTGAACAAGAATTGAATCCATGGAGTATATTCATTTAAATTTATTGACATTTGAAATTTAAAACTTACAGTAACAACACTTTTAAAAACACAGACTACTATGCTAATTTGCCAATAGAAGCAAAAGTAGAGTTTGATGTTTTGTCCTCAGTCTTTCATTTTAAGGTGAATACTTATGTATTAGAAAACCTTATAGATTGGAAAAACGTACCAAATGACCCTATGTATAAATTAGTATTTCCTCGCAAAGAAATGCTGTCTACCTTTGATTATGAATTTCTAAAAACACTTTTTAACGAAGGTCTAAATACTAATGAGCTTAATTTATTTGTACAGCGAGTTCGAAAAAAAATGCTTCCTGAGGTAAAACATTCACCTACTAGCATCCCTCAAATCAATGGGGAACCTATAATTGGAATGTACAGAAACTTTGAAACTATTATTAGTTTATTCCCAGATCCAATGGTAAAGACATGTCATTCTTATTGTTCTTATTGTTTTAGATGGATTATGTTTAATAATAAAGAAGCTCAACAAAATTCGTCATATCAAGATCCTTTTGCTCCGGTTGCTTATTTAAAAGAGCATCCAGAAATTAAAGATGTATTATTTACAGGTGCAGATCCATTAGTATTAAAAGCAGCAACCTTAAAAAAGTATATAGATCCTATTTTAGAAATTGAATCGGTAGAAGTAATTAGAATCAGCTCCAAATCATTGGCATGGTGGCCCTATCGATTTACAACAGATACAGATGCCGCAGCTCTTTTAGAGTTGTTTGAATATATTCAGTCTAAAGGAAAACACTTAAATTTTTGTGCACATTTTACTCATCCAAAAGAATTGGAAACGAACGTTGTTAAAGAAGCCATTAAACGGATTAGAAACACCGGAACAGTAATCCGTTGCCAAGGTCCTTTAGTAAAAGATATAAACGATACCCCAGAAGCATGGAGTACATTATGGACGCAGCAAATCTCCTTAGGTATGATACCTTACTATATGTTTATAGAGGCAGATCATAATATAGAAAATTGCTTTCGCATTCCATTAGCAAAGGCATTGAACATATTTCAAGAAGCTCAAAAACGCACCACAGGTTTGGCTAGGACAGTTAGAGGCCCAGTATTTATGAACGATCTCAACCGTGTATTATTAGATGGTACAACTACTATTGGTGATAAGAAGTTTTTTGTTTTGAAAAGCCTTCAATCACCGCCAGATATTGATAATGAGGCTAAGATTAAATTAATTCCTTATGATAAAACTTCAAAAGACGCGGGAGATTTATTTATATTGTTTAACCAAAAAAAACAATATGAAATAGCATAATACTTATCAAATGTACATTCATTAAACACCTCTTTTATATGAGGTGTTTTTTGTTTTATAGAATCTAGTGTTTTTAAGATTATTTATCCAGTTGATATATGGTGTAATATTTTTATTATAAAATAGTAATTACTTTTATTCTAGCAACAACGAAGAATACTAAGCAGATATATAAGAAGCTTCCTGTGAAATGTAAAGTTTAGTTGTACAATATTAATGAAAAGTGTTTCCTTGATTATTCAAAATCATTAGAATATTTTATTTCCTGAAGATATAAAATACCTTTAATCTATAATAATTCGGGAATATATAATGACATTTTTTGCAAAGTATATTGTAATAGTGAACACTTATAAATTAAATAATTTAATTTTTTTAAAAATAAATATAATGAGTATAGATAATATGATTTCAGAAAAAATAAGCAATACAACTTCGACAAGTGTAGTCCCTTTCTTAATTACTAACCGAAGGTCAAGTGTAATAAATAGTGTCAATATAAATCCTAGTTCACCAAATAATTTTTCGGTCTCTTATATGACAGCAGATCTTAGAACAACTGGAGGAACTCCCTATAAAAATTATACAATTGAAATATATGACGGATTAAATTCACCAGTAGGGCGTGAACCTAGTCAAATTTTCACAGGAATTGAAGCTTCATCCGATAAAACTATTGAACTTAAAAGTAAAAGCAATATGTTGTCTGGACAATATATAATTGGATTTTCAGTAGGAAATAATGCAGAGAAGACACTTTGCAGTTATGTTAAACTGATTAGCGGTAGAATTGGTGCTAGGGAAAATGAAGATGTGTCAGTTGATTTAATATCAGCAGGTGCTTCAGGGTTTATTTTTCAAATATCATCAAGTGTTTTACCTGGGATTGATCCAGTTGCCAATGGTGATACCGTAATAATATTTGACAATAATAATGGAAATAGGCAAATAGGGTATGGAAAGCCTTCCTTAAACCCTGTAACAAGGGTATATAATACAGAAATAATCGTTTCGAGTTTAGAAGAAGGAAACGAATATAGCGTTGGGTACTATTGTGGAAATGTGTTAGGTGCTTGTGCCGCAAAAGAATATATTACAATTAATAACATCGTATAAGTTAAGAGTTATTTAAATCTGAACTAATGATTTTAATTAATTAAAGATTAAAGTAAATCTATAAAATCAAATTCAAGAATTAATTACCATACTAATGATATGAGTTGGAATGTACTTCGATATTCCAACTCATATTTTAATTGATTCAGGAAGGAAAATATTACATCTCCGACTTGGTCAGGTAAAAGTACCTGGTTTACTATAGTCTTTTAAGGATGATTAGTGAGTACGTCAAAGGATTAGTTGCTGTATTAAAAGAAAAAGGATATTAGCTTTAGACTTCAATTGTACACGTGCTCAACTACCAATCCATACAACAAAGGTATTTGTTCCCGGGCTCTGTCACATTTGGCCTCAGTTAGCTAATTAAATTATATGTTTTACCATTACAAATGGTGATTTGAAAAGACGAAAGGAATTAAAACTCACAAGGTTTGTATTTATAAAGTTTTATATATCACCAGCGTTGGACGAAAAGCGTGTTAAAATTTTAATTAACCCCTTAATAACGCCCAAATAGTGTGGTATCAGACAACTTTTGTTAAAGATGCACAAATAATAAAGTCCACTGGAGGGTCTAGTGGCCTAATGTAAAATGTTATAGGCAGCAAAGAAAGCTTAAAAATTAACCAAAAAAAAAAGATATTGTGATATGTCAGACTACTACAATGCATGCGAGAAATTATTTAATATTCTCCACAAAGTCGAAACTACCGTTAGAGATACCAAACACCCAGAGCTGATTAGTGAAACTCTTCTAAATTATGCTCAAAATGTACAAACGGAATCAAAAGAAGTATATAATTATGGAATACCTATGTATCGTCAAATAAAAGACCAGCATGGTTATAACCCTAAATTTATAGAAGATTTCAAGAGCTTTTTAGAAGGATTGAATAACCAAACACTATCTCTAAAAATAGCCCAATATAGTGGACTCCCTGATAAGGATGATCAAAAGGCAAAGGTGATCATCGTTGAATCAGAAACCTTGCGTACCAATCTCAATAGATTTCGTGATCCCCTAAACTTCGGATTACCACCATTATCAATCCAATTGAAAGCTTCCAGTATCAGAGGTTGATTTCTGTAGAAATGAATTTGTTTCGGTGACTAACGTGTAGTCCATAACAAAATCTAAAACCTATAAAAAAAGCTTTAGCCCAATTGAGTAGTAACAGTATTGAGAATTCCGTCTGAAAAATGGCCCTATTTGATTGAATCAGATTATATACTTAAATAAAATAAAAAAAATGTCAAACACAAATACTAAAGAAAAAATTGAAACCGTAAATACAATTCCTGGTAGTTGGTCTACTTACATTTATGATATCTCTTCACAAGCAAATGAAGCATTCAAAATTGCTTTAGAAGGTATGGTAGGTATTAATTATTCGCCAATTGCATTTGCCCAACAAGTAGTTACAGGAATGAATTATAGTTTTTTTTGCAACGCAAAATCGATATACCCTGGGAGACTAAATGAAGCTGTTATAATTAATATTTACCAGCCATTAAAGGGTAGAGCCGTAATTTCAGATATACAACCAATTAAACGTTAAATAAAAAATAGTATGAATTACGCTATCAAACTTTCTGGTGATAACTTTATAGAAGAAAAATTTCAAACCGAAAATTCAATCGGATTAAAGAATTTCACTATTCAATGCTGGTTAAAAACGACACAATCAGGTCCATTGTTTCTACATCATTCTCGGGAAGACAATACCCACTTTTCAATAGCAATTGACGAGGGAGGAAAGATTAATTTTAGAGTTCGATCAACTGACTTTGACAAAAATATTGAATCCGTGCAAGGGGGGATTAATAATAATGAGTGGTCTTACTTATCCGCTATTAAAAATGGTGATGAATTATCCCTTACAATAAATGGTAAAATTATTTCTACCAGGCAATTAGAAACAGCTCCATTATGTGACCAATTTATTGAAGGTGTACTTATAGGAAAAAGTCTTGCCAATGGAGTTGATGAACAGTTTTTTAATGGCGAATTAGGAGGTATGGCAATTTGGAACAAAGCCCTATCAATTGATGAGGTGATGAAATATTATAAGGAACCAGTAATAGGAAACGAAGAAGGTCTCCTTACTAACCATCCCTTCCAAATAGAAGAAGACCAACAAAATACAATACTTAAAAATGCTGGATGCTATGTTCCATTACCTCTTCAAAAAGTAGAAATTAGAATCGTCAACAGTTCGCCACATACCTTCCAGTTATGTAACCAAAAAGGAATAATACCATCGGGAGAATGGCCATTAATTATTCCAAAAGGTTCTACAGTAGTAAAATTCGAAAGCAGAATCCCTCAATTTTATACATCTGCTACTTATCGTACTGAGGAGAACAAGATTACGGAACTGACAATTGATGTGAATAAATCGCTAGTTTATTATAAATCTTATGTACAAACAACCATCTCTCCTGATCTGGAACGAGAAATATCCGTTAATAATAAAGAAAGTGATGAACATATCGTAGACATAAGTACAGACTTGAGTGTAGACTTAAGAATAAGTGAAAATTTAGTCATAGTAAATGCTATAAATCTGAATAAATTTCTACAAGAAGTTATTCCAGAAATTGGAGCTGAAAAAGTAGTGACAAGTATGAACTATGATGAAGCTACAGGAACAGCCACCAGTGATGCAGAACAGATCGTAAAGTACAATCAAGCCAGTCAGTTGTTTAACAGACGGATTCAGAAAAAACCTCTAGCAATTATTAATTGTACCAGCTCAGATGATGTTCAAATTGCTTACAAAACAGCAATTAAATACAACCTTCCAATACGAGTTAGAACTGGTGGGCATGACCATGAAGGAGAATGTAGTGGCACCAATGCAATTCTGATCGATTTAATAGGATTGAATGGCGTAATTACTGGTACGGCATATAAGGATAACCAGTCTCCAGTAAATGTAGCTGTAGTTGGAGTGGGTAATAGGTTTAATACACTCACTTCCGACTTAGCATCTGAAAGAGTTATGATACCACATGGAACCTGTTCAACAGTTGCAATTCCTGGGTTTACCATGGGAGGTGGTTGGGGACCCTTTACTAGAAGTGAGGGAATGTGTTGTGAACACCTAATTGGAGCTGAAATCATATTAGGAGATGGGAGTAAAGAAATTATATCTAGTGAAACTTTATCCCAAGTTATTTGGTTAGAGGGTAGCCGTGTGATTTCAATCAAAAAAAATAAACCTGAATTAGTTTGGGCGCTAAAAGGCGGAGGCGGTATGAGCTATGGAATTGTGACCGCATTTATTTTTGAAACCTTCGATTTACCACCTACTTTGGTCAAATTTGAACTAGAATGGAATCCATACAATGATAAAGAGGAAATAGATGGAGATATGAAAACGTTAGAAATACTGAGTCGTTGGGAAGAAATAATCAATTCAACAGAGATGCCAAACCTAACAGGGACTAACCTAAAAATAAATGGAAAACCACTTAAAATAACAGGATACAAAGATACAGAACACTGTGATCCGGTTTATGAAAAATTCGTTGCTGAGGAGGTTGTTCATAATTGTGTCATGTATGGGTATTGGAAAGGAACAGGGAACGAGCTTGACACCCTTGTTAATGTAAAAGATTTTATCCAGAATGAATTTACGGATAAAGGTCTTGAACCAAAGAAAATACGATTAGATGGGATTGGAGGACTAGGAAGAGAATATGCACCTAATCTTGAATCATGGGATAGAGAATCTCATAGTAAAGTTCTATTACGGGCTAATTCTAACGGAAAAGAAGGTACCCCATACCCTCCAGATTTGGATGAGCCAGCACCACATAAAATAACCTCCCGATTGGTAGATCATAAGGGTTTAAAAGCAGAAGGCCGTGTAGAATTATTACGCAGTTTAACCTCCAAATTAATATTAAAAGAGAATAGAAAGGAAGGGCTTTTTACTTATGTAACTTTAGGTGCAATTGCTGGTGATTATTATAATCAAATGGATTCAGATGATAAAGATAAAAGTGCATTTCCATACAAAGACAAACAATACACTATTCAGTACCAAACATGGTGGAACAATAAATTAGCTCAGAAAGAAGAGCTTCAGAATAATCCTGTTTACAGCCGAACCAACAGGGCGTTGGACTGGATGGAAGAGTGTAGAGATTTTAAGA
>Ga0105354_1002142_pt1 | contig 11878 bp, 9 predicted proteins | sample GOMGulsemesocosm_FD_83658 | JGI IMG/M metagenome (GOLD analysis project Ga0105354, IMG submission 83658) | Methane-oxidizing microbial communities from mesocosms in the Gulf of Mexico - GOM9B Gulf of Mexico | ecosystem: Environmental > Aquatic > Marine > Cold seeps | place: USA: Gulf of America...
AGCTAGAAGCTAGAAGCTAGAAGCTAGAAGCTAGAAGGGTCTATAGGAAACGACCTATTCACTCTCACTCTCGGATAACAACCAGTCAAGAAATAGCTGTTCTGTTGGATTCAATTGCGCTGATCGGCTTAACAGGTGGTAACTGCCTGTCGCTATGGGTGCGATGGAAAAAGGGATCACTAACGCACAGTTGCGTAGAAAGTCCTGTAGGAAAACCTGTGGTATTAAAGCGATACCCAACCCTTCAAGAGCTGCTTGGATAGCAAATATGGTGTTTTCAAAACGAATATCTTGTTTTTTTATGCTCATTGTTAATCCAGCGTCAGCGAACCACTGCTGCCACAAATCGGGGCGAGTATGGTAGCTAATTAAAGGAACCTTTTTTAACAATGCGGTTAAATTATGCTGTTTTTGCAGAACGTCTTGTGTGCAAACTAGATGGCAGTATTCAGTTAAAAAAGGCCAGTTATTCAGTTCAGCAAACTGTGCCTGATCACGTCTTATATACAAGTTAAAAGCAGAGTTAGGTTCAATAGCGAATGAGGATGTTGATATTTCTATCTGAATGTCCGGATGTCGCTGTTTAAAATTAGCTAGACGTGGGATTAACCAGTGTAAGGCAAAAGTAGGAGATGTTTGTACTTTTAGACAATGCTGTTTAGATCGATTGATCAGCAACTGGTTCGCACTGTCTATATTTTCCAGCGCAGGTTTTACCATTTTTAGGTAATCAATCCCAGCGTGTGAGAGCACTACTTCACGGTGTTTACGTATAAACAGCGATACCGCTAAATGCCGTTCTAAACTTCTGATTTGTCTACTGATAGCACCAGGAGTGACGTGCAATTGCTCAGCAGCTTTTTTAAAGCTTAAATGGGTTGCGGCGATAACAAAGGTATTAATACTATTAAGTGATATAAGACTCATAAGTTCTTCAGTTGATTTAAACTCACCCAAGGATAGCAAACAAATCGTTTTACGGGTATGTAAATCAACAGCATACTTCTCCCCGAATATTGCAGCCAAGACTCGTTGGATTTACTGATTTTTCAATGACTCAAGAATCTAGTTCGCTATTGTATACAATGTTTTTAGAATATTCGACGTGGCAATCAGTAATACTATTAGGAGATAACAATGCATCAATCAATTGATTTATATTCAACCGAACTAGTGACTATCATTACCCCTAATACCCCGCTTAATTGTCGACTAGACGGGGGGCACTTAGTCGTAGAACCACGCAGAATCATTAGAGATAGGGTTGATTGTACAGACAAAGAGGCGATTGAATTGATGGCAGCCTCAATGTTGGCCGCTAAGGCTATGTACAGCGTTTTAAAGGTTGAGAAAGTTAATTACCAAGAAATGGGCAATTGGAGTTTAGATAATCTTACTGCGGCAAAACTGCATATTCATATCTTTGGTAGACACCGCCAGCAACGTTACCAGCAGCGCGGTGAGAGCATTCGTTTTTTCCCCGCAGGCCACGCCATTTACAGCGATGTCTATCAAGCCCACACGCTTGAACAAACTGATGCACTGAGTGAGATTATGGCATCTCTCGCTAAGCAAATGCCTTTTTCAGCGCTATTTTAAAGCCAATATATCTAGAAGGGGTGGCAAGCATTCATGGATACTCTGGTGACTTTTAGTATTATTCTCTCTGCTGCGTTGCACGCTTATTGGAATTTTTTATTAAAATCGGCTAAACAACCCAATTTATTTATCGCTATCAGTAAAATATTGGAAGCGGCTGTTTTCTTGCTGCCTTTTTGGTATTTTCAGCAAGTACATGAGGTTCATTTAAACCAGCTTTATTTGGTGCTGATTGCAGCGGTACTGGTATTTCTAAGTTACTCCTTTTTGGCGTTGACCTATCAGCATTTAGATATGAGCATCGCTTACCCTATCTCTCGTTCGAGCAGTTTATTTCTGGTGCCGCTGGCAGGGTTTTTTTTAAATGAGCAGCTAACTATGCTGGGAATCTTTGCCATTGTGTTAATGACTTTCGGCATTAGTTTACTGAGTATTACAGGTTCAAAATCACAGAGGGGTGATACGCTAAAGGTATCGGTTAAGGGTTTTATTATGGCTTTAATCGTGGCTCTGATTTCGGCCTTGCAAACACTTTGGTCAAAAATATCAATTACTCAAATTCACCCATTCATCTTTTTTTACAGCTATACATTGCTTGTCGCTTTAGGTTATGTGGTGGTCATTTCTTTCAAACATAAAGCGAAAAATATCCGTCGAGAATTTGTACTGTATTGGCCGCAAATGTTAGCTGTTGGACTGCTTAATACAGCGAGCTACGGACTTTTTCTTTATGCTTTAACAAAAGCTAATATTGCTTATGTAGGCTCGCTCAGGCAATTGAGTTTAGTGTTTGCATTATTGCTGGGTGTTTACCTACTGAAAGAGCGCTTAACAACGCAGAAAACACTGGGCACTGTTATTGTTATCATCGCAACATTAGTACTCACTTTGGCAAGTTGATCTTGGCGATTGACAATCAAAGGGCTGCCCAAAAGCTTGAAGCTCAAAACCATTCTCTTATTCTTGCTCTAGACATCACTCATGATTGGATGGGTTGCTTTGCAATAGATTAATACACTCATCAATTCTCAAGGCAGGACTGAAGTAATAGCCTTGAATATTCTGGCAGTGATTGTCTCTTAAAAATGAAAGTTGTGCTTCTTTTTCAACACCTTCAGCGACAACCTCTAAATTAAGTTGCTCGGCAAGTTTGAGTACCGTTGATGTGAGTATCTTTGTTTTGCTGTCTGTTTCGAGGGTTTTAATAAATGAGCGGTCAATTTTAATGATATCAATATCGTAATCAATTAAATAATTGAGTGATGAATATCCGGTACAAAAATCATCTAGGGCAATTTTAATACCTTTCTCTCTAAGATCTGCGAGAATGTTTTTAGCAAAATGGTTCTCTGACATAGCAACAGATTCTGTTATTTCAATGATGATAGAGTGAAAGGGAATTCCCGCCGATTTTATGATAGAAGTTAAAGGTGGTTGACCATACTCTTCATGCACAAACTCTTTAATCGATCGATTAATAGAAAAACAAATATCATTAAAACCTAACTGGTGTAGTCGTTTGAGATCTTTACAAGCTGTGTTACAAACCAAATTACCCAGCTCTTGAATTAGCCCATACTCCTCTGCAATTGAAATGAATTCAGCAGGAGAGATAAAGCCTTCAATACTGTCAGGCCAGCGCACTAATGCTTCAAATTTGGTTATTTTGTTATAGCGAATGTCGTAAATAGGTTGATAGTGAACTTCTAAAATGTGTGTATTTAAAGCCTGTTTTAATGACTCTTTTAGCTGTAACTTTCTATTGTATTGCTGTTGTAGTTTTTGATTGTGAAAAGAGTAACTGTTACGGCCTTTTTTCTTGGCATTACGCATGGCGTAGTTGGCTTGACTTAATAACTGCTTTGCATTGGTCTCATGTGCCGATGAAATATCAATTCCAATACTCACTGTCGTTTCAACAACATGTTCTTGTAAATGAAAAGGTGAATGAAAGGCCACTAGAATATCATTAACTAACTGTTGAGTGGTCTCTAAATTTATATCGTTCAGCAATATGGTGAATTCATCGCCGCCGTAGCGACAAAGTAGCCCATGAGTTAACACTACATTTTCAATACGCTGCCCGACACTCTTAAGTAGCAGGTCACCTATATCATGCCCGTAGATATCATTAATCAGTTTGAAATCATCGACATCAATGAATAATATGGCCAGTTGTTTTTCTTCCGTCAGATTTTTCAAGGAAGAGCTTAACTGTTTTAAGAAAACTCTACGGTTAATTAAGCCTGTTAATGGATCATGCTCTGCGTAGAATTTTAGTTTTTTCTCTCGTTTTTTCCACAGCGAGATATCTCTAAAAATAGCAACGTAATTACTAATGCTCCCTTCCTTATCTCTGATGATACTAATAGATAATTCTTCTGGATAAATAGCGCCATCCTTTCTGCGATTGTATATCTCACCACGCCAATGGTTTTTTTGCTGAAGTTCTTCCCACATTTGTTGATAAAATTCAGGGCTTTGTTCGCCTGCTGATAATATACTCGGATCTTGATCCAGTAACTCTGCATTGCTGTAACCGGTAATATCCAGCATCGCTTTGTTTACAAAAACAATTCTGTTCATGCTGTTAGTGATCATTACGGCTTCAGAGGTGTTCTCTAGTACAAAATTGTGCAGCTTTTTATCGCTGTTTAATTGATATAACTGGGTAATATCTTGAATTTTACCTTCTATGTAAACGGCGTTTAGCTTATTTTTCTGCTTAAGTTCTGCTTTTTCGAGTATATATTTTACTTGGCCATCAGCTAATACAATACGGTGAATAAAATCGTAGCTGGATATTTCTGCAGATTCTAATGACTTAAGTATCCGTAGATATTCCTCTTTATCTTGTGGGTGAATGAGATCTAACTTTTGCTTAAAAGTAACAATGCTTTCTTTATCTATACCAAGAATGCGATGCATCTCATTACTGCACCAGTAGTGGTCGTTTGGTATGTCATAGCTCCAGCTACCTACATGGGAGAAGCCTTCTATTTCGGCTAAGCGCTTTTCTAATTGTTGCACTCTTGAAACCGTTTTTTGCTGCCAAAAAACACTGCTAAAAAATTCACTGTAACCTGTTATCCAATTGAGATGGCCTTGTTGGACTGTCATGTTTTGATCGAAAAGACATACAATGATGCCGTTAATATAGTTGTCTTTGGAGTGAATGAGCACACCTAAATAAGCTTGTGTTTGATGTTCACTATGGCTTAACGGACTTAACCTTGTCTCTTGGATATCCTGCATATATTGGTATGGCTGACCGCTGTTAATCAGTGTTTCGCAGGGTGATTTCTCAATCGGGTAACTGAAATTTTCTACGATCTCATTCTTCACCAAATAACATAAGGTGGTTGCTTGGTTTTTTTCAGCATTCACCGCAGCGACAAAGCAATGTGTCGGTTTAAGTTTTTGATTTATAACTTTTAATGTTCTACGCATTAAATCGTTATGTGAACAAAAGTCAGAAGATATATCGATTGCTTGCATCTAATTTTTCCAAAAAGAACTATACGTAACTATTGAAATGTTCTATTTAAATCATGGATTTGGTCGGCACTTACCTGAACAGCGCTGCCATTTAATTTTAGCTGTTGTGCGCAGTGTGAGTTATCTTTAGAAATATTGTCGATGGTCTGTACATTGTCGCTGATTTGCTCGGCGACTAAGCTTTGCTCCTCCGTCGCGGCAGCGATGCTGAGAGAAGTATCTGCAACTTTAGACATCATACTAACTACTTTATTGATGGAGCTACCAACCAGCATACTTTGTTCTCGACAGTCATTTGCCTGTTGTTGATTATTAAGCATCATATTTTCATAATCAGAGAGGGTTTTTTGCATAGTGACCACTGAGACTTGTATTTCTTCAGTTGCTTTTTGGGTTCTTACCGCTAAAGTGCGAACTTCGTCGGCAACAACAGCAAAACCTCTGCCTTGCTCTCCAGCGCGTGCCGCTTCAATGGCTGCGTTCAAAGCCAACAAATTAGTTTGATCGGCAATACCGCTAATTTCCGACATGATGCTAGAAATTTCGTTAGCATCCTTATTTAAAATGGCCGCGGACTTAGCGGATTTTTCAACCTCTGTTGAAAGAGATGAAATGGTGCCTTCTGCTATTTTAATAGTTTGTATTGCCTCTTGAGCGACTTCTTTTACTTCATTGACCAGTGTATTGGAGTTTACGGTGCTTTGGCTTATTTCTTGTATGGAGGCGCTGAAATCTTGAATAGCGATAGTTAAATGGTCTAAATGTGTGTTTTGCAAGCTTAACCCGTCAAGAGACTTGTTCGCATCATTACTCAGAATGCTTGATAGTGATACTAAATTGGTTCCGTAATCACTGCTGCGGCCAAGTACAGTACGCAGTCTGGCATGAGCTAGTTGGCGTTGATAATCAGCTATATTGGCGAGACCTTTACCGGAGAATATATACCTAGAAGGGCTGTCTATTTTTTGCTTTAGCTGTAATAAATACGCAGGGGTAGTGAAGTGTTCTTCGCGGTATATAAGCAGAAAAAAGGCTAAAGATATGATAGGTAAAATTGTAGCTATCAAATTGTCAGTTAAACTTACCTGAAGTGCTATAAAGGCCAGCAATAAGATAACTGATAAGCAATGCTTTAAACGACGGTTTGCCGCAAAGTCATTGATTTTTTTGCCTCTATTTATATTTTCATACAGTTTGCTGGCTTTTTGTTTACAAGTATTAGTTGGGCATACTCTTACGGATTGGTAGCCCGTTACTCTTCCATTATCTAGCAGAGGCGTTACGTAGGCATCAACCCAATAAAAATCACCATTTTTACAGCGGTTTTTAACAATGCCGCGCCATGGCTGATTCGCGTTTAGTTTACTCCATAAGTCACCGAAAGCGGCTTTGGGCATATCCCGGTGGCGAACTAGATTGTGTGGTTTTCCTATAAGTTCATCACGTGAATAACCTGAAATACGACAGAAAACGTCGTTTACGTAAGTGATTGTCCCTTTAGTATCAGTAATGGAGACTAGTTGGTCAGATTTATTTAACAGAACTTCAGATTCATTAGTGCTCATATTCTTGCTTCTTTCGATGTGACTGGGTGAGGGAAGGTGATTAAAATTGAGTATAGTTCGGGCCACCTAAAGGGGAACTGAATTATGTCTCTATAAGCCGACTGATTGATTAAGAGTTGATTTAGATCAAAGAAAGGCCAGTTAAAGTGTTTTTTTATACAAGTGGCTTATTGTGGTTGTTTTGTTCTTTCTGTAAGTGATTGGTTGTTAATAGAAATTATATATATGGTGTACGATTTAGTGAGGTTGAAACAATTTGGCAGCGTTTTGATTGTCGCGTGATGTTAGCTGTAATGGGCAGACATGTGAGAAGATTGAGACGACAACAGAACGTAGTAAACAATTAAAATAAAGGGGATAGTGTCCCCTTCGATCATTTGTACAGCAGAATTTAGTTATTAGTTATTAGTTATTAGTTATTAGTTATTACTGGTAACTGTGGCCAAGTGCGCTGGTGTAGCACTTCACATCCCTTGTCAGTAATCAAAATATTATCTTCGTGTACCATCATTTTACCAGGAGCAAAGCTCATGCCCGGCTCTAAGGTGAGTACCATGCCCGCTTCTAACAGGGTGTCACCGCCTTCAATAATCGACGGCCACTGAGTTAATTGCATGCCTAAACCATGCCCCATTCTGCCAACATTGTTACCCAGTGCCCCCGCTTTTTCTAATACACTCCACATGGCCTGCCACAGCTCTCCAGTGGTACGCCCAGGTGCGGCTAAATTCAGCCCTGCTTGGGTTGCATTGTAGACGTTTTCATAGGCACGCTGTACTTTGCTATCAGCTTTACCTATCGCAAAGTTACGATCAAAGTCGCTAAAGTAGCCGTCAAAGTTAGCCCCAGTGTCAATGATGAGGATATCGCCCTGATTCAAAGCGCGATCTGTTGGGCCCATAATAATGTTATCGTAACCGCCATTGCCTGAGGCTGATATCAAATAAGGGCAGTTGTCAGCCCCCGTGCGTAACATCTCTAAATGCATCGCTTTACATGCTTCGCGCTCAGTCATTCCGGCTTGCAAATGATCGCGTAAAAACTCAAAGCCGTGGGCCGTGACCTCGCAGGCAAAGCGTGTTTTCTCAACTTCTGCAGCACTTTTGATGTTTAATAGTGCGCGTATTTCTGAGCTAATATCGAGAACTTTACGCCCTAATAAGCCAGCAACCAGTGTTTGATAGTTGTTCACCGGCATACGCAGATGGGTTTCAGGGCCAAGCATCGCGCCAATAGCACTGTGAGAGCGGCTGACTTCTAGTAAAGTGTCAGTTAATAACCCAATACCGTCATCTTCAGGTCTTGGAGAGGGCCAACTGCGCACATCCTCCACCCAAGTATCATTAAACCCTGCAACACCGATGTTTGGAACAACCGCAATAGGTTTCCCTGTTGCAGGAATAACTAAAAACCAAGGGCGTGTAGGGCTGTGCCAAAACTGCGATTTAAAGCCACTGTAATAGCGAAACTCGGGTTCGGTAGTGAAAAACACGGCATCAATATTTTTTTTAAGCATACACTGCTGTAATTTTTGGGTACGCTGAGCATATTCTAATGCGTTGAATCCGCGCGGTGGTGGCTTTAATATGGTTGGCATAGTTACTCCTGTTTTTCTTAGATAATAGGTAATTGATCAGTGACTAACTGCACCCAGTATTTTGCACCGTGCGTTAAAATGTCATCGTTAAAATCGTACTCAGGATTGTGCAGGGCACAACCACCGACTGAATCTGTACCGTTACCTAACAATGCATAGCTGCCCGGTTTTACTCGCAACATGCTGGAGAAATCTTCAGAGATACACAGAGGACTGCAATTAGCGTTAACATTTTTGGCTCCTAGTACACTTATGGCAGCTTTAATAGCGTGTTGTGTCTGTTCTAGGTGATTGACCGTTGGATAAAAAGCGTGGTTGAATTTAAAGCTGTACCGGGCTCCAGCACTTTGGCAAATGCCAGCAACCACTCGCTCCATCGCTTGTTCTATGCGTGCTAAGCTCTTTTCACTAAAGCAGCGACAGTCGCCGGAAATAGTGACTGTATTTGGGATAACGTTCACTGTCCCGTCGGTGACAAAATCGGTGGCAGAAATCACTGCCGGCTCATCAATTGGATCTAAATTACGCGAGACAATGCTCTGCAGCGCGAGTATCACCTGTGAGCCGACTACGATGGGGTCAATACCTTTTTGCGGCATTGCGGCGTGCCCGCCAATGCCTTTGATAACGATCTCAAAGCCTGTTTCGCTGGCCATTAACGAACCTGGACGTATCATGAATTTTCCCGCGGCTAATCCTGGGAAGTTATGCAAGCCGTATACCGCATCGATAGCAAAGCGCTCAAAAAGGCCGTCATCTATCATTGCCTGTGCGCCACGTCCGTGTTCTTCATCGGGTTGGAAGATGAAATACACAGTACCGTTAAAATTTCGCTGCTCTGCTAAGTGACAAGCGGCGCCTAATAACATGGCGCTGTGACCATCATGACCACAGGCATGCATTTTTCCGCTGTGTTTTGATTGATGAGAAAAAGTATTTTTCTCTTGAATATGCAGAGCATCCATATCGGCTCGCAAGCCTATGCTGGCATCACCACTGCCGCTTTTTAGTATGCCAACGAGTCCTTTTTGACCAATATTTTGTATCACCTCAATACCAAAACTCTGCAGCTTTTGCGCGACAAAATCAGCGGTTAAAGGGATATCAAAACCGCACTCTGGATATTGATGCAGATGTTGACGCCAATTTTTCATTTGGCTGATTAGTGGTGGGGCTAATTGCATATTTTTATCTCTATAAAAGGGGCTATAACTTAAATTAGTTAGTAAGACCGTGCTCTAACAGGGAGCCAAAACCAGCTTGGCCTTCGCTATACTTAACCAGTTTTAAACTGTGCCAAGCGAGTAATTGGTTGGAGCTTATCACCGGGATATTGAGTTTTTTCTCTAATTTATTGAGTACCGTTGAGGCACGCAGTGCCGTGCATGAAATAAACAATAGCTCAGCACTTTTTTCTGTTGTTGTTAATGCCGCCTGATAAATATCTTGCGGATTTATAAAGCTCATCGCTGTGTCATCTTCAAATCCAAAACCGGTAATGCTGAGCACTTCAACACCTTGACTGACAAAGAACTCGGCCATCTCTTGATTCACCGCTTTTGTGTAGGGCGTTAAAATACTGATGCGTTTGACACTAAAGTGCTGAAAGGCGGCTAGGGCTGCAACCACAGGATTTGTGACCGCTATATTGGGGTGAGTGTTATGAATGAGCTGCGCTATGCGCTTAACACCTATAGCGATGGTGCCTGAAGTACAAGCGTAAATAATGACATCTAACGCAGTGCCCGGCAGTATATTGGCTGCGCTATCACTGATTAAAGGTTCCATTTTGCGTAAATTTTCAATAGTGAGCGGATGCAGACTGCTTACTCGTGTGGTGAAGAAACGTACGTCATTTGGATAGAGTTGTGCTAAATCAGTCTCTATGTTGAAATCAGTCGCCAGCGCTATCACCCCAAAACGCCCAGCACTTGCTAAAACCTCTAAAGGTTGTTGATGGTTAATGATGCTTGATTTCATTTTGACCTCTGTATAAGGTTTATCGTAATTAATCATTTGCTATTGTTTCATGCGGATAATAACTAATATTTCTGTTTTTTAGGTTGTATTGCTGCATAGAACTGGAAGCTGTAAAATTGTCTTGGAGCACGAAACTCATGAGCCAACCCACCTTATCTTTAGATGACTTTGACCGAAAAATATTAACCATCATGCAGCTATCTAATCGTACAACCTCTGAGCAAATCGCTGAGGAAATCGGCTTGTCTGCAGCGGCGGTGCAAAGGCGCATTAAAAAAATGCGCGAGCACAAGGTGATACAAGCCGATATTTCAGTGATTGACCAACGAGCGGTTGATCGCCCGTTAACCTTGGTGGTACAAATTACCTTAGAACGCGAGCGGGCAGACCTGATTGATCAATTCAAAAAAGAAATGAAACAAACCGCCGCTGTTCAGCAGTGCTATTACGTCACCGGTAGTGCCGATTTTATGCTAATTATCACCGCAAAAGACATGCAAGATTACGAGGCTTTCACGCGGAAGGTGTTTTTTTCCAACCGTAATATTCGCAGCTTCATGACTAATGTGGTGATGGACAGTGTTAAAACCGGCTTAGCGGTCCCTGTGACTTAGCCGTTTATTAATTGTTGATATAGTTCAGGGTCGGTTGCACCTTCAGTGCCAAAGACCAATACTTTACTGGTCTCATTGAGTTCTAAAGCGTTTCGATCAAGGGAGTCTTGACTGGCGATAATCGCAGCGGCCAAACCGGCAACAGCTGATTCACCCGCTTCAATTTGGCACTCGCAAGCGTTGCCATTAGCGAGTATGCGCATTGTGGGAGCAACTGCTTCTTCAGAAAGAGTCATAAAATCATCTGCACCATTGGCAAGAATTTCCCAAGCTAGCACTGAAACTTCACCGCAGGCCAGTCCTGCCATCAATGTTTCAAGATCGCCTTCAACATGCTGTACTTTACCGGCCATTGCGCTGCGCTGTAGGCAATTGGCTTGTATTGGTTCGACCACAATGAGCCTTGGGCGTTTATCTCCCCATAAATCCCAGAAATAACCCGCAACCGCTGAGGCAAGCCCGCCGACACCGCCTTGAATAAATATGTGGCTAGGTATCTCTCCCGCTAACTGCTCAACCACTTCAGCGAGCATTACGGTATAGCCAAGCGCGACGTCCTTGGGGACTTCTAAGTAGCCTTCATAACTGGTGTCTGAGACTATCAAACGCCCAAATTCCTTGGCATCCGCAGCTGCTTGACGCACTGATGCGTCGTAGTTCCCTGTAATACGTATGACTTGTGCGCCAAAGGCTTGCATTGCTTGTTCACGACCTGCGGATACGTCTTTGTGAATGTAAATGATACAAGGTACGCCAAAGAGCTGTGCCCCCCAAGCCACTGAACGACCATGGTTACCATCAGTCGCGCAGCTAATCACTGTATTGGCTAATGCCTGCTGGTATTTTTGATCGAGTAAATCTTTAATACTGGCTTCTTTATTCAGTGCAAGCCTAATCACTTTTTGTAGCTGGCAAAGCACTGCATAAGCACCGCCAAGTGCTTTAAAGCTTTTTAAGCCAAAGCGATGTGATTCATCTTTATACCAAACTTTGGAAAACTTGCTATCTGCAGCAATGGTATCCAG
>Ga0105354_1002146_pt1 | contig 11860 bp, 12 predicted proteins | sample GOMGulsemesocosm_FD_83658 | JGI IMG/M metagenome (GOLD analysis project Ga0105354, IMG submission 83658) | Methane-oxidizing microbial communities from mesocosms in the Gulf of Mexico - GOM9B Gulf of Mexico | ecosystem: Environmental > Aquatic > Marine > Cold seeps | place: USA: Gulf of America...
AAATACAAAATGATGTTGAGGAAAGTTTAGTTACATCAAAAATTCTCCTATTCCTTTCAAACTGACATGCATAAATGGACGAACAGTCCGTTTTAAATTATTTTATCGCTAAGATATCCTTCACAAAAGAGTGACTCAAAATTACGCAAAACCATCAGTACATAGGAAATAAAATTAATCTTGGTTATAATATTACCTTTTTCTGTTCAGCCTCCTTGCTGAAAGTTTTCTCCAGATGTTATCAGCTAATTTTATTTCTTTTGAAGAAAATCCAAGATTTTCTTTTAAAATCTTATCGTTTGTAATTTTTAAAATCTCGCTGATGTCCTTTTTTGCACGAATTCCTTTATCAATGAAATTAAGTAAATCTTGATTCTTTTCATCATATGGCAACAGGATTTCTTCTACTTCGTTTGGCATTAATTCTAATACACCTCCTCCGTGACTTCTTCCACAAATTTCAGTAAAAGCTAATGACAAAGAATTGTAATAGCTAGCTGTTAGAGATTTGATATTAACATCTTTATTAATTGTGACTCGGTGCATCGTATCAGTAGTATACGCGCGTGCTTCATTAATAATCAGTTTTGGGTACAAGTTATTTCTTCTGATAAACAGAGCGTCTGAAACCCTTAACGATGGCACTATCTGCCATTCGGGACGAATTCTGCACTTATAGCCCTTATGAATTTCTTGGTCTTCTCCCCAAGCAATGTATTCTTTAACTCCAGCCTCACCATTCATCTTTTTCATTGTGTCGAAAGTTAGTAGATGGGTTCTAGCTTCAATTTCCCTATTCCTTTTCCAATCCTTTTTTGTAAAGATTGAACTCGGAACTTGGACACTTCTACCAACTAAGGGTTTGGCATATTTTTCCAAGTTATATGACTTCACTGTAGACAAGGGTACGGTAAAAAAGGGATTCGAACCTGTTGTAATTCCTACCTCAACTTTAGCATATTCTCCGAATTTTGATATGCTCTTTTCTTTTTGTAATTCCTCTAAAAAATCAATTTCCATTTGGTCTAAGAAATAGAAAGTCCACTTATTCGATTTAAAATCAATTCTCTTTTGTGGACTTTTTAATTTAGTCACATCAAGTGAAGCCAGATGACTAGCATCTTTCAGTTCTAAATGCTCGATACGATGTTTCTTTGATTTATTTTTTTCACACAGCAACAAAACAACTTCCTGCTGGATGTCTGGGAATACAAGTTTTTCAAAAGAAACTATATTAATCTTGTTAAAGAAATGTGATAAGAAATTTCGTAATGGTTTTGCATAAGACACTTGAAGTATTTCTGCAGGAAGAACAAACCCAATTTTCCCTTCTTCTTTCAACATAAGACTTGAACCAACCACAAAAGATACCCATGCATTAGTCAATTTAGAATAACGTAAGTTCGCTTTCCCAAAAATATCAGCAGCTGCCTTTTGCTGTTCTTTGTTAAAATACTGAAACCTGATGTATGGTGGATTCCCAATGACTAAATCAAATCGTTTTTTTGAATTAATACAGTACTCGTGGAAATCTGAATTAATGACTTTACTATTATCTAGTTCAATTGAAGCAGCTTTTTTCGCTTCAATTTTATCATATTCGATAGCTGTTACAGATTTGTAATCGTACCCGCCTGATTTAATACCTTTTAGAAACACTCCATCACCACAACTTGGTTCTAGTACATCGAAGTTTTTATTACCATTAAAAGCCCATTTCAACATAAATGATGCAATGAGTTCAGGTGTGTAAAAACCACCTCTTAATTTCTCGGTTGTTGCTTGGTTAATTAGTTGCATATATTTCTGAAATTAGTGGTATTAAATTGTCATTTTCGCCTAAATTGTATAGGTCTTTCAATTGGTCTTCCTGTTGTTGAATTAACGTATCAAACTCTCTCTTTAATTGAATTTTAAGTCTTAAATTACCATTGTTATTATCTATCTCAGATTGTAAACTAATTAAGCTTTGTTGAGTAGCCACAATGTTATCGTGCTTTAACTTATCTTCAATATTCGTGAAATCAATGGTACGAATGGGTAGTCGATTTAAAACCTTCGTTCCTCTTGCTATGTAACCACCTCTAAATACTTCTCCAATCAGGGCAGAAAACCATTCCAAATATTTCGAATTTAACAAAGCTTGAATGTAAAAAATCGAATATTCGCCACTTGACGGTAGTGTAATCATACAATATCCTGCAGTCCCTCCAGAAGATATTAGAGTAGAGTGATTATCAATAGCGTACTTGTTACCATTTGAGTTAACACCAATTACAATCTTTTCTGGTACATCGCAATTTTCAAGAGACATATGTCTACCATACCTATACCATTCATCATCTGTTACAGGAACAGGTCTAATACTTCTTGCTCTCAAGACATCTTCGTATTCAGAAAAGTATCTGAATGTTTCTGTAAATTCCTCTTCTAATCTATCGATTGTTATAAATTCCACTCCATCATCAGTTCTTAAATATGGATAGATTACAAAAGCATTTGGTCTTAGCGCTCTATATGTATTTAAGTTATCTACACCTCGTGATGTTTTAAAGTAAGGTCTAGTTAACTCTCTCTCTACTTTCCACTCCACATCATCCTTTGTAAAATAATAATACGTTTCATCTTCTCTTTCGGCAACTTGGATATAAACTGTGTTTTTACTAGTTTGAATTCCATTGTTAATATTATCTCTACCAACCAACTCCAAAAGAGTTCTTGACTGCTCTATGATACTTCGATAGGTTTCTTTTAATCCTTCTGGAACGAGAACCCAAACACCGCTATCCAAGTCTTCAAAATCAACAGAATCGAAGCCGTATTCGGACATGCTTCTAAGTTTCCAAGAAGACAAATTTCCTACCTCTAAATATTTAAGGTTTTCTTGCTCAGATTTTTGGATATTTAATAGGCAGGTGTAGGTTGTTTTCTTCGGAAAAATTTGATTTGCTCCAAAAGAAACAATTTGTCTTACATATTTATTCTCCTGTAGGTATGTTCTCAACGCTGTACCAGCCCCAACCTTGGCGAATTTACTTGGAACAATAAAACCAAAGTACCCTTCATTTCTCAACAATTCAACGCCTCTCTCAATAAATAAGAAATATTTATCAAATTGTTTGTATGCTGAGTTAAAATGCCTTTTGTAAATAGGGACTTCTAAAGGCGTGAAGTTCCTCATGTGTTCGGTAGACATGTATGGAGGGTTTCCAACGATTACATCAAATCTATTATCTCCAAAATCAAAAGGATTAATAACCCTTCTATTATCATTTGTTGTCTCGGATGATTCAATTAAACTATTACCATATTGAATCCTTTCATCAAGATTAGGTAAAACGGGAGAAGAAACAGTAGAATTATTTTCATCTTCGAGTAGTTTCAGTAATAACCCAAATTTACATGCTTCTACAGCATTATAATCTTTGTCAACACCGAAAATACAGTTTTCCAAAATCCTTTTCTTTATGCTAAATGGAAGTTTAAATGTTTCCACAGATGTTTGAATCAGTGTACCTGGTGAATTCGCCAAATAGTAATCTACTAGAATATCATTTATTAACTGATATGTTTCTAGTAAAAACACACCTGAACCACATGCAATATCAGCAAAAGTAGAATTTAGTATTTCTTCATCTGTTTTGCTTTGACAATATTGAAATACAGTCTCTTTGAGGATAGCTTGTACAATGTAGGTTGGAGTTGTTACAATATCTCTATCAACATGTTCTGGTTTTCTAACTAAAAGAACTTCTTCACCATCAATCTTTAATTGTTCGCCAAGAAATACCTCATAAATGTTACCCAAAACATCCGAAGCAAAAACTGCGAAAGAATATGTACTATTAGGAAAATACAGCTGTTTAATAATAGTCCAAAAGGCAGAACTAGTATTTTCTATTAACTCCTCCGACAGAACCTGATTGAATAGTCCTGAATTGTATTTTATATCGGCATCCTGAAATTTTCTTACCAACGAATTAAAATCTTCTTTATCGGCAAAATTCAAGAGTGTCTTATAATCCTCCAAATTTCTGTCTTCACATACTCGTAAAAAAATTATACTATTAATATACCTCTGAACTATATCATTAAGTTCTTCTTCTGTTAATTCTGGTTTATGTTGGAATACCTCTTTACCTAGAACCAAACGCCAACTATTTATTTGGTCAAGGAATAAATTATCGACACTAAATAATTTAAGTTTCGCTTCTATTTCTTGCCATGTTTCATCAAACCTCCCAGCGTATACTGCTTCTCGTCCTAGCAGTTCCTTTATTTCTTCAAAAGAATCAACGTATTCAGTATAGTGATACAACCTAACCCTTGAATTCGAGACAAAATCATCTTCCATTACTTCCTCCGAACAATCGTAGATTGCCAAATATTCAAAGTTCGATAGCACTGATATTTTTAATTTAGCTGTAAATCCATACCTCCGAACTTGTCTTGCGGGAGAATCGTTTTCTTCTATTTTAACGCTTGGACGTTTTGCCTCTAAAAAGAACTTTCTTTCTGAAAACAACCTAAAAGTAAAATCGGGTTTCTTCGTATTTGAAGAAGCATCGGCCTTTAGCGGTTCTTCAACTAGAACTTCTCTTTCACTCGTTGGTATTCCTTCTGAATTTTTTATGTCCCATCCCAATAATTCAAAAAATGGGTCAAGAAAATCCGTTCTAAGTTGAGTTTCGTTCATATCGGCAATGAACCCATCTCTTCCTCTTTGGTACTTTTCAACTAATCTTCCAATCATCTCAATTCCTTTTTCGTAAGCCAACTTTTTTAACAGCAAGAGTCAGGATTTCTTCTGCAAATTTCTCTTCTTGCAAGTCCTGACTGATTTTATCACTTAACCAATTTCTAATGAAGTCATCCTGTGATTGATTGAAGTATTGAGCTAATCTTTCGACTTGCTCTCTTGTAGCGTTTCTTTCGTTACGCTCTATTTTACTTAAAAGTGCAGGGTCAATCAAAATTGCTGATGCTACTTCCCTAAGCAGTAACCCTTTTCCTTCTCTATAGTTTTTTATTGATTCTCCAAACGATTTCATTAGAATATTATTGACCTGACAAATTTTGTCAAATCTAATTAATTAAATCCATTTTCTTATTTGGAATTGACTAATATTTAAAAAAACTAATAGTTAATTAACTCTACACAGTTTTTTGTCTATAACCTCCGTTTGAGAACTTATTGAATTGAGATTTTTTCAAGAGGTTATCTTAGGGTTAATGCATCAAAGATTAAGCTAGACAATTCACTGCTAACAGAAATATTGTTTTCGTTTTTCTGTGGCTACGAAACTACTTTATTTTCTATTTTTCACTACTTTCTTGGAAAAACAAACACTAACTAATGATAAACATCCGTTTATATACAGAAATGTATGATTCACAAACATAGAGTCCTCTGATAATTTGGTATTCACTTCGTATTATATCAATAACGTACACTTTCCGTACAATAACAGGGAGTTTCTTTCTGCTAGTTTGTAGCTACAGAATTAGTAAAATATAAGGTTCCTAATTCGCTCGCAATCCTCGTAAATCGTTCTGTTATTTCCCATCATATTACGGAAATTAACTGATTTATGTAGTTTGGGTATAGATACGCCCGTGGGGTTAGAATTATTGTCCTTTGTGTGGTTTTTCTTAAATGTGTTGTTTGCACCAGCTAAGGACTTCATTCGTTTGCTACGGTCATCTGTGGTTCGTATATGCCTTAGTTCATTTTCAATCCAGCTTCTCATTTTGCTTCCCAACATCTTCGTTCGTTCGTTGTAATCTTTTTTGCTCGGTTCTGGGTTATCAAAATGATGTTTGATAGTTTTTAATTTTCCCTGACCTAGTTCTCCATTCATACCAACAATATGAACAATCTCATTGTAACCTTTTGGTTTCGCATCATCAAATCGATGTTTATTAATAGTTCGCTCCAATTCATTCATTATGTATTGAGGTAGTTTGTATGTTCTGGATTCTAAGTTTTCATTTTCTTCCAGAATTTCTTGAAATAGTTTTTCTAAGCATATCATAGTTTTTCCTTTAATAATAAATATCAGTCTATACAAGGTTCTCTGGTGAAGAACCTGGATATCCTCGAAAATTCACGTAGCATATAGGACACCCTTTTTAGGCAAAAATATTTTTGATATGCAGGAAGAAAAGTTTTCTGTATATCGACAAAGCCCCACGTTTCAATGTGAGGCTCCGTATCAACTATATATAAATGTGGATGGCAATGAAACAACCAACCAAACATTGTACAGTAATAAATATACCAGTGTACATTAAAGAGTAAATGTTCTATTACTTAATGCTATTCCATAACCAAATAACACCAAGACAAATCAATTTTACCATACCAAAAATAATATAAAAAAAAATGGTAGCTATACCCGTTAGAAAACCACCAAGCAAAAACCAAAATATTGACTCATTCACTGGTACAGTTCCTGAACCTCCATACTCGTTTGCTATCGCGCGTCTATAATTCCTCACTTTCTCTTGCCCTATATGATAACCTTTTTCACTCATGATTACAATTTTATAGGTTGAGATATATATTATTTAGTTCTTCTTGTCGTATGCCCAAATACCTTCTAGTTAGACTCGGTGATGTGTGGTTAAATAATTCACTGAGATACATCAATGCCTTTTCCGATTCGTTGTTTCGCTCATAACAGGCACGACCGAATGATTTACGAAGTGAGTGTGAACTAATGTTTAATGTCTTGCTTTGTTTTGCAAATACCACCTTTAACTTTCTGTTAATTTGTTGTGTAGTAAATACACTACCTTTTTGTGAAATAAACACTTCACCTGTAGCATTCTCAAATTTGGCTACAGCTTCTTTTATATGGTCGTTAACTGCTAACTCCCTATGTTTGCATGTTTTCTTCTCTTTTAACTCTATTGTATCACTTCTCAACTGCTCAAAAGTTAATCCCAGGACATCCCCAATTCTTAGACCAAGGTTAATACTAACAATAATGTATAATCCCATTAATTTTGTCTTATCTTCTTTCAACATTTTCCGACCTGTTAACAACGCAGTTTCAAATGGTATGTAATCGCTCGTTGTATGTGTTCCTTTCTTAGCCATGTTCTAATTCTTTAATTGTATAATGTAAAGATAGTTAAAAATACACAGTTACAATATAAATTCAATGTAATTGTGCATTAAATCCCAGCAAAAATACTCTCCCCCTATTAAACACTGACGTTTAAGAGGTAATGCACACTTTTATAATAAGTGAACATTTTTTTGTCATGTAGAGTGAACTTGTTATTACAATTATATCTTTGTAGAATGATAAAAGCCAATCACCCAGAAGCAGGATACTTTACAGAATACATTTATAAATTGAATGGAACAGAAGGTAATAACAATTTTGATGTTATACTGGGGGATTGTCGTCAAAAGTCACCAGATGGTTTTAACTGCGAAAATTGTTACAAAGGAAAACTTCGCGAAAAATTGGCTTTTAGTTACTCATACCTTTCAATGAAAAAATTTCTTACCTATCAGTTGGGGTTATATGCAAACCCAACAATATGGGTAAAGGAATTGAAAAGATGTTTAGAGCATGACATTGAATTCAAGGTAAATTACGAACTTGAAAGATTAATTGATGATGTCCTTGAAGATATTATCGAAATAGAGACACCACAAGCTGACCTAGACCGTTTCATTACGATTACCAATATTTTTGAAGGTGCTACTATACATCAACAAAACTTTGGCGGTAATAATTCACAATCAAATTCTTATGTGTCTGTGCTAGAACAGATGGAAACCGATGGTGTATCAACTGAAATTGTCGAAGAAGGTAAAGAGCTATTGAAAGATGCGAATAAATCAGATTCACTTAAAAAAATAGCTGGAAATTGGATAAAAGGCTTGCCCTTTAAATTTATGGAAAAATCTGGTGAATGGGCCATTGCAAATACCAACAAAATTTCAGAGTACCAGGATTCTCTAATGACTTGGATTAATAATTTATAAAGAAAAAACATGAATTCTCAGGACGATATAATGAGGAAGCTCAAGGGAAGCTTTGGTGCAGTTTCAGCACAAACAAACGCTATGGATGCAGTTAATAAAGCTCTTCAGAGCATACAGCCATTTCGAAATATGATACCTAAGAAAACCTACGAATTGTGGCAAAAATCCGAAGGTGTTAATGGTATGATACCAAAGACTTTTTTGGATGCAGTTATATCCAACCCTGGACTTCAAGTTAAGAATAATACTATAAGTACTCTTACCCTCGCCGCTTCAAAAACCAATAACTTCGTAACTCCATTGGATGAACTTGTAAGAAATATTCAAGCTAATCCACCATCTACATTTGATACTTTTACAGATGTATTCAGTAAAGTGCAACTGTTGGTGTCTTCACAGTTAGGTATTGTAAAGGTAATGGAACCCATTACCTCAAATGTGAACCTTGACATCATCAATAAGATAAGTGGATTCAAAACATTCAGTTATTTGAATGAAGAACTTTTGGATGTTAATGTTGACGGTATCACTTCGGAGGAAATAAATACTGTATTCGAAAATCATGGCGAGCTAATTAACTCAATTGCAGGAAATATTAATGATGTTGATGGTAGCTTTGATATTGCCGAAGGGATGACTAGATTGAAGCAATCGATTGCTGAAGGTCTACCTGTTAATAACAGATACCTAGTCATTCTTAATTATGTAATGACGGTAATATTAACATTGGCAGGCTTGTATGAAGCATATACATTTGCTTTTCCAGATTCCTCTGTTCCCGATGCAATTGAAGTAACTCAAAAAATGGTTAAAGAAGGAAACGAAACTGCTAATAAGAACGAGAATTATAATTTGGAGATATTAAAAAACCAGAAATCCGAAGCAGAAAGAGATATCCGAATCGAGAAAAAACTAGACGTAACTCTCGAAAACCAAGAGCAGATTCTAAAGAATAAAGAAGAGTTAGAATTGTACAAAACGAAATGTAAACAATATCAGCATACTATTGATTCATTGAGAAATGTTGTCAATGAATTTAACTCTTCCGATTCAACAAATAGAGTTTATTAAAAAAAGAATGCTCTTATGTTTAAAGTTGGTACTAAAAAACCCTTTATGTGTAGTACAAGGTTTTTAACGTTTAAACTATTGGCTAAAATAGTTTTGTAACAATGTTATGACTTTAATTCAGAAAAGGTTACTCTTAGATGTTTAATATAGCTGTTCAATCTACCTCGATGACGATTACGGATAACTGAGATATACTTCTCAGTTTCTTCCTGTATATTGTCATCATCTCCATTTGATAACTGAATAACCAAGTTATTAATTATCTCTTTTTTGTCATCTCGTAGACCTTTGTTGTATTCATTACGGTCAAGGTCGTCTTCTATTTTACTGGCAACATCTATTAATTCTTCTTTTTCTGGTTCTGTTTTTCGATGTTCCCTGATTATCTTGTATACATCGAACGTGTTGGCGTTGAGATATATTCTCCGTGCTGGCGGTGTTCTATCCACGTGCCCGTTTTTATGAGTTTCTTCCATTTTAATTTGAGTTTAATAACTGGTACATATCAAGAATATGCTTTCGTAATAGTTTTGAGGTATCCAGATTAAAAGCTTCTTTAACCTCTACTAATTTTCGTTTTGTATCTCGACTAATTCTTAAACGTATAGTCTCTGTTTTCTTATATCTATTCATAGTGTTGTTTTGTAACTACATTAATAAATATCTAAGTGAAAGTAAATAATCTCAGAAATTCAAATGGATACTTGGAAATGTTCTACGATTCAGTGATGATGATGTTAGTAATTAGTCATATGAACCCGTTAACTTCTTATTGTAAAATCGATGAACTTCGCGAAAGTTGTTGCATAGGTTGATTATTTTAAATTTATATGCACTAAACCCAAGAGTTGGCTTTGTTTCTGGCATTGGATTTTTAGGGTCACTGATATTATAGAATGCTGGTTGACCATAATCATCAATAATAAATGCTAATTCTATACGAACATCATCAAGTTCTGCTAGGGTACTTGGCGAGGTTCGTGACTCTGTTACTTCTTCTAATAGAAGAGTATCCATATTGTCAAATACACTATCTACTTGAAATGTATCTATCTGTCGTATATTGTTTTCGAGAACTGTTCCCCCTTCAATTACTAAAGATTCATTGGCTGGTTCTTTTTTGTTGAAGTGATGTGATGTGTCATCTTTATTAATAATTTTAGCTGGTTTAGAGAACTCTGCCAAAGTTGAGATGGGATAAACTAAATTACCCTTACAATTAGGTTGTTCGCTTCGCTCTCCCAGTTGAGGGTGTCTTAATTTCACTTTATTTGAGTCATGACCTTCCTTATCTTCTGGTTGGTTCAAAACGCCCGTAAAGCGTTTTGGGCTAACACCAGGATTATCTACCAACTTCAACTCTTCTTTATCTCCAAAGAAATCTTCATTTTCTTTAATAGATTCTTTATTATCTATTAAGTGGGGGAATTTTTCACCTACGATAAATTCATCAGTTTTGGCCTGTAACTCTTTATTACCAGTAGGACATTCGTGGTGCAATTCTTCACCAACGATAACCTCATTTAAAGGTGAAATATTTAAGAGATTCCCATCACTTTTCAATCCCTTTTTATCCAATTCAACTGGAGAAAAATCACCTGATTTAAAGTATTCTTTTTGGTGTAAGTTTAATGTTTTCCAATTTAGAGTGACATATTGGGATGTTATTATTTTACCTCTTCCAAGACTTATTATTCTGTCATGAGTATAAATCAGCTTTAACCCTCTCAATTTATCAAATGCTGTTTTTACAGTAGATAAATTACAATTACACTTTCCAGCCAACCAACCTTTTGTGGGGTTTAAATTAGTTTTATAAACTTTCTCCAACTGTATCAGTTTGGACAGTATTATCGCTTGATTTGTCGTTAATCCTTTGATGTTCAAGACCCAATCATATAATTTAATGAATGTGTGGTCGTTCGATTTAAAATTTCGCATTTTAATAAAAAATAAAACCCCATTAATACTCAGGTATTGTTTGGCTAATACACAATGATTAATGAGGGTTTCATAGAGGGGGCAATCTACCCCCAACTCTTATGTCGTGTTCTACGTATTTTTAAAATCTCAAACGTTGCCAAACACCCACTTCGTAATTTGTTCTCACATGATTCGGTTGAGTGGGATAACCGATGAATATAATACTTATGATAATGGAAATAATCCAAAAAGGAAAGTGTATCGTCAAATTCGATTAACTCTAGTAATTCTGACCGTATGTGACACAGTGGAAGTAATTATTTCTTTCTCTACCAAAGAGTTGATTGCTTTACGTGTAAAATGACGTGTTAAGTCAAGTTGTTTACCTATTTTTTCACTACTAAGGTGGCAAGGTATGCCCACCTCTAATTCCCAATCAATAAGATATTTCAGGACTTTTAATTCGTTTTCGTTTAAATTCATTTTTTCTTTTTTTTTATTAATATATTACCATGTAGTCCAATTTTGGAAATACTTTATTATTGGCGTACTTAAAAAAGAGAAGAAAAAACGAAGTCGAATTGAATATCAAGACTTCTCACCATTCTCAGCTAGGTAAATGTAGGGAAAAATAATCGGTATATCAAATCTAGCTACAATACTAATTTTAAAAACTACCTCAACAGACTTAGCCTAACCGACGTAGCCCTGGTTGGAGGCGGTTCCAATCCTAAGCCAGGTGAAATTTCATTAGCACATAACGGCATCTTATTTTTAGATGAATTACCCGAATACAAAAGACAAGTATTGGAAGTTATGCGTCAACCCTTAGAGGATAGGTACGTCACTATTTCAAGA
>Ga0105354_1002151_pt1 | contig 11815 bp, 11 predicted proteins | sample GOMGulsemesocosm_FD_83658 | JGI IMG/M metagenome (GOLD analysis project Ga0105354, IMG submission 83658) | Methane-oxidizing microbial communities from mesocosms in the Gulf of Mexico - GOM9B Gulf of Mexico | ecosystem: Environmental > Aquatic > Marine > Cold seeps | place: USA: Gulf of America...
ATTAAAATATGCTTGCCAAGTAAATGGTGTTACACAATTAATGATGATGAAAGGTGATGTCCTTTCAGGTTTTGATAGCTTAGAAGTATGTACTGCATACAACTATAAAGGAGAAACAATCACTCACTTACCATACAATATTGAACCAGAAAATATCAAGCCGATATACACAAAGTTCCCATGTTGGAAAGAAGACTTAACTAAAATGTCGAGCCCTAGTGAATTCCCTAAAGAATTAAACGAGTACATCGCATTTTTAGAAGCTGAATTAGAAATCCCTATTAAAATTGTTTCTGTAGGACCAGATAGAACTCAGACAATTCACAGATAGGACACTAATGTCTTTCATAATAAAATTAAACGCCTTTCATATGAGAGGCGTTTTTAAATTACGCATAATGCTCCGAATCTTATTTCTACTCTTCACTATAACCAGTTTTCCTCAACAAATTAAACTATCTGCGGAGGTCGATATCTTATTAGAAAAGAAAAAAATAAAAAGTGATTTTCTTATCACAAATTATGATTCCTCAAAAACAACGAACCTTAAATTTACCCTTCACAATCAAATAAAAGTTACTTCAATACACATAAATAAAAAGAAAGTAAACTACAGGAAAACTACAGAAGAATGTCTTGATTGCACTATATATAATATTTCTTTAAAAAAACCAATTCTAAAAAACGATAGCTTACAAATTAAAACCAAAGGTCACTTTGATAATTTTAATAATGGAGAAAACAAATTAGATTACAAAGGAAATATTGTTGCTAATTACAATATATTAAGAGCAAGCGAGCAATCAAAATGGTACCCTATTATATTTGACAATAACCAAAAACTACAGGGTATCTCTCAAAAAACTGAATACCTCTACAATATTAAAGCAACCTGTAAAGACTGTGAAAATATTTATATAGGGTCTGGCACACCACAAAAACAAAAAGGCAAATTTACTTCGAAAAAACCTACTGCTAATATTATGCTTATAGCTGGTGATTATGATTGGCTTGAAACTGATAGTACCATCTACATAAATACTTCTAACGACATTGATTATATAGATCATCTCTTTTCAAAAATCATAAATTTTTATGAGCATATAAGCCCTCATAAGCTTCCTGAAAAATTTACTTTTGCACATTTACCATCAGATAACAATCAATGGAATGGATTTGTCACACAACCAACTATTGTTAATACAACCAAAAAAATTGACCATGAAGGGCTAGAGAATTTCTTATCTCACGAAATAGCACATTATTTATTCGGCGGAATTTATAAACCAAAATCAAATTTGTACTGGTTTTATCTTGAATCTTTTGCAGAATATTATAGCCTAAAATACAGGCTAAAACACAAGCCAAAAACATTAAAAGAAAGTTATCTTTATTTAAACGATAATAATAATTTTGTAACACTAAACAACATAAAAAAAAGCAACAGTATAAATAATGTTCATCGATATTTAATTGGACCTTTTCAACTACTTGCTATAGAACACAAAATTGGAGAAACTAAAATGACTGAATTAATTGATGACGTTTTTAGCAACATTAACAATAATGATGATGGATATATGACCTTTATAAGGTCTTTAAAAAAAATAAATATACAAGCATCAACCATAGATGATATTGAAAATAATATTTTCAGAAAGTTTGATTCAACTCAATATCTTTTTTTAAAAGGAAAAATATATTAATATGATCATCTTAGAAAAACATATCGTTCCTGAAGGAGAATACCATATTCGATTACAAGAATATGCTGGTACTGTATTTGAAAAACTACAAAGCAGAAGTGCTGTAAAGAAATGTATAGCTAAGAAATGTATTTTAATTGACGATGAAATTGCTGAAACCAGTAATTGGATAAAAGCTGGACAATTAATAGAACTTATTGCTCCTGACACGAATCCTAAAAAAGTATTTCAATTACAATTGGAAGTACTTTATGAAGATGATTATTTCGCAGCTGTAAACAAACCAGCAGGCTTCCCTACAAACGGAAACTATTACAAAACAATTGAGAATGCTTTACCCTACAATCTTAAAACGTCTTCAAAAGTAGATGCTTTAAACTTTCCAAAACCTGTACATCGGTTAGATAATCCAACAAGCGGTATATTATTAGTGGCTAAAACTAAATCAGCGCAAATAAATTTACATAATCAATTTGAAGCAAAAACTATTCAAAAAGAATATCATGCAGTCCTTGCCGGAAAACTATCTGAATCAGGAACCATAAACACAGACATCAATACCCAAAAAGCACTCACAGAATACAAAACCATTACTCAAGTACAAGCATTACAAAACGGATATTTAACTTTAGTACAACTATTCCCAAAAACAGGGAGAACCCATCAATTACGTATTCACTTATCGGAATTAGGCTTCCCAATAGTAGGTGATAAATTATACGCCCCTAAAAACGTCATGATGCATAAAGGCCTATTTCTTGCCGCTACTAATATTAAATTCCAGCACCCTAATACTCAAGAAACCATAATTATAACTGCAGCTATCCCTAACAAATTTAATAGCTATCTAACTCGTGAACACAATCGTTTTATTAAACACAATATTCAATAAAACACAATTAAACTTAATTTTATTTAGTTTTTAGTTAATTTTATTTAGTTCTTAATCGTTTTAATTAAAATACAATGTATCTTTGTTGTATCGAAATAGTAGCTTGTTAGCCGGCAGTAAAATTTAAACAGGTCTATTTTCAATAAAACAACTTATTAAAAACAAATAGAATATGCAAAGCTTTTTAATTTTATTGATCACAATATTTACTTCATTTTTAGCAACAGCACAAGACATAACAGGAAAATGGAATGGTGTGTTAAAAGTCCAAGGAACACAATTAAGAGTTATTTTTAATGTTACTAAAACTGATAATGGATTTAGCTCAACGATGGACAGCCCTGACCAAGGAGTAAAAGACATGCCTGTAACAAATACATCTTTTGGAATTCCGAAAATTAAATTTGAAATTACAAGTCTCAAATTAGAATACAGTGGAGAATTAAAAGATAAAGAAATTATTGGAGTTCTTAAACAAGGAGGTCAAGAGTTTCCTATGAATTTATCAAGAAAAACCATAGAAAAAGAAATCGTACAAAGACCACAAGAGCCAACCAAACCATATCCGTATTATTCCGAAGATGTAACTTTTCAAAATACAAAAGCAAATGTCTCATTAGCAGGTACCCTAACACTTCCGAAAAAAGAAGGGGTATTTCCAGTTGTAATTTTAATTACAGGAAGTGGTCCACAAAATAGAAATGAAAAAATATTAGGGCATAAACCATTTTTAGTGATTTCAGATTACTTAACAAAAAAAGGGATAGCTGTTTTACGTTATGATGACAGAGGTTTTGGAAAATCAACAGGTAATTTTACAACTGCTACTTCTGCTGATTTCGCAACAGATGTTGAAAGTGCTATCGCTTATTTAAAAACACGAAAAGAAGTTAACAAAAATAAAATTGGTTTAGTTGGGCATAGTGAAGGTGGTTTAATTGCGCCTATTGTTGCTTCAAAGTCAAACGATGTTAGTTTTATTGTACTATTAGCAGGTACTGGAATACAAGGAGATAAATTATTATTACTGCAACAAGAATTAATTGCAAGAGACACAGGTGAATCTGAAGAAGATATAAAAAAATCAATCCAGACAAATGCTAAAATTTTTGAAATGGTTGTTAAGTCCAATGATGATCTAAAGTTAAAATCAGATTTGACAATCCTAATGAATGAAACACTAAAAAATGATCCAAGTACTAAAATCCCAAATGGAATGACAAAAAATGAATTTGTTTCAATGCAAATAAATCAAATTACAAGTCCTTGGATACAATACTTTTTTAAATTTAATCCAGCAACAGTATTAGAAAAAGTAACCTGTCCTGTATTAGCTGTGAATGGAGAAAAAGATTTACAGGTTCCTCCAAAAGAAAACTTAACGGCAATAAAAACTGCTTTAGAAAAAGGCGGTAATAAAAATGTTAGCATCATTGAGTTTCCAAACATGAACCATTTATTCCAAGAATGCAAAACTGGCTCTCCATCTGAGTACGCCACAACGGAACAAACATTTTCACCAATAGCATTGGCAGAAATATCAAATTGGATATTAAAACAAGTAAAATAGTTTTGTCACACTGAGCGTGTCGAAGTGCTTTTGATAATCAATACTTTATTAGCCTTCGATGAGCTCAACAGACATTTAAACTCTATAGTTTAATCACATTGAATCTAACCATTATATCAAAACATGAAAAAAATTAAACAAATTTTAAAATGGACAGGCATAACTATCGGAAGTCTTATTGTCCTTATACTCTTAACTGGTTTATGCTTTCGCTTATTTAATACAGCACCACAAGCTCCTGGAAAACTTGTAGATGTTGGAGGTTTCAACCTTCACATCAACAGTTCTGGAGAAAAAAGTAATAAACCTACCTTAGTAATTGAATCTGGGGCTGGAGCTTCTGCTGCATCATATCATTGGTTAGATAAGAAATTAAATAATACGATGCGTGTTGTTCGGTATGACCGAGCTGGATTAGGATATAGTGATGAAAGTAATACACCACGCGACCCAAAAACAGTTGTTCAAGAGTTACATGCTCTTTTAGAAAAATCGGGAGAACGTCCACCTTATATTATGGCAGGTCATTCTCTTGGCGGACTACACATACGTGTATTTACCCAATTGTACCCTGATGAAGTTGTTGGTATGATTTTTCTTGATTCTAGCCATCCAGATCAACTAAAGAGAATGAAAATGCCAGCATTTGATTCTATGACACCAATACTTCAAATTTATTCGGTGTTAGCTGATATGGGAATCGTTTCTGCTATTGATGCGCTTTTTGGTCCTATCATGACTGGAGAAGGGTTACCTACAGATGTTAATGATGAGATGGCTGACATATTAAAGAATGGAAAACATTTCCGAGGGCAAATTAAAGAAATGGAATTTTTAGGTTCCGCTTTTCAGCAATCAAAAACTATTAGAAACTTTGGTTCAACACCTATCAGAGTATTTACAGCAGCAGGGGAAATTCCCGAAATGAATAAAGTGATAATGCGGAAAATGGGGATGAATCCAGACACATTCCAACCCAAATGGTTTAAAATGCAAAAAGAAATAGCGGAGATTTCTACAAATGGTAAGCAAATAAATATTGATGGAAACCATTTTTCTATTTTTACAAAAGAAGCAAATGCAGACATGATTTGCAATGAGATACTGATACTTTTAAGGGAATTAGGATACTAATTAGCGGTGTTGAAAAACTCAATAGCCCCATCAAAATTATGAACAATAACAGCTAACATCAGATGTGATTGTATATTTTCTTAGTATCAAGTAGAAACGACGACATATCATCAATCGTTGTAACTCATCCCGAAACAAACCATTGTTTTTAAAGACTAATCCTACATGAAAATATTGACACAAGAATATAAAGAACACTGGAACACATTAAGCAAAGTCATATTCAGAGTACTATTTACCTACTTTAGTCTCTATATACTTCTTATATTATTGAATCCAATATTTGAAACTCCCCTTAGATGGATTAGTAAAGTATTTTTCGAAATAAATTACGAATATGAAGTAAGTGGTTATGGCAGTGGAGACAATACATTTACTTACCTTTCTTTATTTGTAAATATAATTTCAACCGCTCTGATAGTCCTTATTTGGAACCTTTTAGACAGAAAATGTAAAAGCTACAATACTTTACTATACTGGTTTTTAGTACTTCTTCGAATTGTTTTAATTGCTACAATGTTTTTTTATGGGTTTGTGAAAATTTTTAAAGTTCAATTTCATTCAGCTTCATTAATACATTTACTTGAACCTTTAGGTAATCTTTATCCAAATAGACTAGCATGGACCTACATGGGGTTTTCAAAAAGTTTTAATGTATTTGTTGGTTTTTTAGAAGTATTAGGAGGCTTACTTTTAATTCCCCGACGCTCACAGACTCTTGGTTCTTTTATAGTTATTGGTGTAATGACTCAAGTAGTAATGATGAATTTCTGTTATGATATTGCTGTCAAATTATTTTCAGTTCATATAGTCTTGATGGCTTTGGTTATTTTCATTACGGACCATAGATTTTTAAATGTTTTTATTAAAAATAAGAGCGTAGAAAAATATAATTATTATAATCCCATACAAAGTGTCAAATACCAAAAAGTTATTTTTTGGAGTAAATCAATTGGATTATTTATCATTGTTAGTTTTATGTCCTTAAATTTTTACTCAGCTGAAAGAAAAAAAGGAGATAATAGAGAAAAACCATTGCTTTATGGTATTTGGGAGATTTCAAGTTTTATTAAAAATAAAGACACACTCCTTCCCTTAATTACAGATGATTTTAGATGGCGTTATCTTATCGTTGATTTAAAAGATGAAGCGATTGTAAAAACTATGGATGATATAAAACATCAATATAAATTTATAACAGACGCAACATCTCAAAAAATAATGATACATAAAAAGGATTCTAAATCTGAAAATTTCAATTTCAATTATAAAAATTCGAATTCTGAATTACTTCAACTCGATGGAATAATAGAATCTGATACCTTACAGATAATATTCTCTAGAAAAGATCACAGAAAATTTAATTTAAACTCTCGTGGTTTTAATTGGATTATCGAACACCCTTACAATAATTGATAATATATGGAATAAAAAACGTGTTACAACAACATATAAAATGCATGCTTAAGTTTGGCGTTAAATTTCTAAAGTTAAGTGTATCTTTACTCTTAAATTTCTCCGTAAGAAATCCAGTCGATCGACTTACGTCACACGACACTTTATATAACCATTACATCAAATGAAAAAATTACCAGTAAATTGTCCTAGTTGTGAAAGTCCGCTTGTAGCAAGTCAACTATCTTGCTCTGAATGTGAAACAGTAATTTCAGGAAGCTACTCTTTACCTGTTTTATTACAATTATCTAAAGATGACCAAGATTTTATTTTTGAGTTCATTCTAACAAGTGGAAGCTTAAAAAAAATGGCTGCTAAAATGGAAAAAAGCTACCCAACGGTAAGAAACAAACTGGATGATATTCTTGAAAAAATCAATCAATTAAAAAACTAATCAAGATGAAAACTTTATTATTCAAACCTTTTGAAAAGTATTCAGAACAGAAACTTTTAATCGTAGGCATCATAGGTACGTTAATTGGAGCATTCCTAACATACATTTTCAATTGTAAATTTACCCGAGCCTTAAAAATAATTCCTATTGATGATGCTTCTATTGGTCTATCCGTTATAAATAGTATTGTAATTGTATGTTGCTTGACATTGTTTTTGTTTATAGCCGCCAAATACACCTACAAAAGAACACGCTTTATTGATATATTGGTAACTGCTATGGTGGCTTATATGCCACTGTATATTTTAACCTTACTAAATATTAACAACAATCTTAAAATTCTAACAGAAGATGCTATAAAACATGCATCACTAGAATTAGCTAATCAAGTACCTTTAAATATCCATATTCCATTACTTCTGGTACGCCTTTTAAATTTTGCTATTCTAGCTTGGTTCATTGCCTTGCTATATAATGGTTTTAAAACTGCTGCAAATGCAAAGGGGACAAAGGCCATAGTTGTTTTTGCTTTAGCAATACTATTAGCTGATATTGTCTCAAAAATCATAATTCATCAATTAAATTAACAACAACTGCAACAAAGCACAAACCTAATAGTCTTTATAAAAAACACAATATGATTTTCGGAGCACTTATATTTATTTTTCTTGGAGTTTTAGTTAAATACGGGAAAATGCATTTTCTAATTGCTGGTTACAACACCATGTCGGCTGAAAAAAAAGCAGCCTGTGATATTGAGGGAATAGCTACCTTATTAAAAAATGTATTCTTCGGAATGGCTTTATTAATTATTATTGGATATTTCATTTCAAAATCATTAGAAAACCCAATGATAGAGAATATTGCATTCTTTGGAGCTATACTTATTGGAATACCATATTTATTGGTAAAATCTAACTCGGATAAATATAAACTTTAAACTAAATAATTATTGTTTGGCATCTAATTTGAATATAATTCAATATCCTTGGCGCAAGTATACGAGGTATGAATTAACACAAATAAATTTTTTCGTTCGAGGAAAGCCTCGGAGAATTAAACCCACTGGTGGGATTAAAAAATAACATATGAAAAATCTATTATTAATTATCGGAATATTATTTAGTATATCATCATTTGCTCAAGATGTTATTGCTCAAGATTTAATTATTAACGACTATGTTGAAGGAACTTTACTGACACCTAATAGCAAAACGAATACACTTGCTATTATCATTCCAGGTGAAGGACCTAAAAATCGTGATGGAAATCAAAATTTTGAAAAAAACAATTCTCTAAAATTCCTAGCGCAAGATTTATCAAATAATGGAATTGCAACTTTTAGGTATGACAAACGTGCCTTAACCATGTTAAAAAAAGGAGCTAACGAAAAACAAATCAAAAAAGTACGATTTGACGATTTTGTAACAGATGCAAAAAAAGTTGCGAGTTATTTTAAAAACAGAAAACGTTATAAAAAAGTTTATATTATTGGCCATAGTCAAGGGGCCTTAGTTGGAATGTTAGCTGCAACTGAAAATATAGATGGATTTATTTCAATTGCCGGAGCAGGAAAATCAATCGATCAAATTATACTTGACCAAATTGGAATGATGGGTGCTAATGATTTAGTTGAAAGTGCAAAAAAGACTTTTAAAATTATGAAAACTGGAAAAGTTGACAAAAATTTCAACCCAGGATTAGCTAACATTTTTAATTTAGATGTACAACCGTTTATTATGAATTGGGTTTCTTATTCTCCAACAAAAGAATTGGCTAAACTAACTATCCCTACTTTAATTATTAACGGGACAAATGATATTCAAGTCCCCACTACTGAAGCTGATTTACTAAAAAAAGCAAAAGAAGATGCTGAACTAGTCATTATTGAAAACATGAATCATGTTTTAAAAACTGTAGCAAGTAAAGATCCTCAAGTAAATACTAAAAGCTATAATATGCCTCAGTTGAAGAATACTCCTGAATTAGCAGAAAAAATTATTGCGTTTATAAAATAATACGAACATCATCACATATGTATTAAGCAGCTCTTTGAGCTGCTTTTTATTTCCCCGTGAGTTTAATTTCCCCAAGGGTTTCGGTATATAAAATTCAATAGTTCTAATTCATAACGATATGCTTGCATTAAAACTTCGACAAGCTCAGTCTGACAAGTATTTCTTTTATTTTAAAACTAACACAACACTGCTACATAACTAACTTCCTTTAATATATCAACGAATTAACAAACTTTAGAATGGTAGTAACATAAAATGCAATAGTTCTAATTCATAACGGTATGCTTGCATTAAAGCAGTTGATTTTTGTACTTTGCGGAAAACTAAACAATTAAAAAAATGGACAACCCACCTATTTTTACAAATGACACCATAGTATTCGGAGTATTAATGCTCTCACTTGGATTCATATTTTACACAGAGTCAAAAGAATCAGGCTTTTGGAAAAAATTCTATAAAATAGTACCCGGACTATTTATGGCGTATATGGTTCCCGCATTATTCACTACTTTGGGAGTAATTTCCCCTGAATGGGAAACTACTGATGCTGCAGGAACAGTAACTGAACATCATTCTAATTTATACTATGTAGCAAGTAGATTTCTACTTCCTGCCGCATTAGTATTAATGACTTTAAGTATCGATTTAAAAGCCGTATTTAATTTAGGATGGCGTGCCTTAGTAATGTTCTTTACAGGTACCGTTGGTATTGTAATTGGAGGTCCGATTGCAATATTAATAATCTCAATATTCTCCCCTGAAACTGTTGGAGGGGCTGGTCCTGATGCCGTATGGAGAGGACTATCAACTCTTGCTGGAAGTTGGATTGGTGGAGGTGCAAACCAAACTGCCATGTTAGAAATATATGGCTATAACCAAAAGCTATACGGAGGAATGGTGTTTGTTGATATTGTTGTAGCCAATGTATGGATGGCTATCTTATTAATAGGTATCGGAAAATCTAAAAAAATTAATAAATGGTTGAATGCTGATACCTCATCTATTGAAGCCCTAAAAGATAAAATGTCAACTTTTTCAGAAAGCGTAAAACGTAATCCTTCAGTTACTGACATGATGATTATGGCAGCAATTGCTTTTGGAACAGTAAGTTTTGCTCATTTTGGATCAGGATATTTAGCTCCATTATGTAAGGAACTAGTAGCAGGAATTGAATCACCATTTACACGAAACATGTTTACGTTCCTTGGTTCTAGTTTCTTTTGGATGATTTCATTAGCAACTATCGTTGCTATATTATTATCTTTTACAAAAGCAAGAAATTACGAAGGTGCCGGAGCTAGTAAGTTCGGAAGTGTGTTCATCTATATCTTAGTTGCTTCTATTGGGATGAAAATGGACTTAACAATGATATTAGATAATACTGGATTAATTGCAGTTGGCGTAATTTGGATGACTATACATGCAGTTTTATTAATTATAATTGCCAAATTAATAAAAGCTCCGTATTTCTTTTTAGCAGTAGGAAGTCAAGCTAACGTTGGTGGTGCGGCATCTGCTCCTATTGTCGCTTCTGCATTTCACCCATCTTTAGCTACAGTTGGAGTATTACTTGCTGTTATGGGATACGCCATAGGAACTATTGCTGCGATTGCATGTACCATTTTAATGGAAATTGTTGCTGTTTCTCCATAATATAATTGGCATAACAAGTAAAGAATTGCATCTTTGTGCCGCAATTAATTTTTTATTCAAAATGAGATTTCCATTGAAACGGAAATAATAAAAACATCTTTTTAATATGAAAAAAACAATATTCCTTTTAGCATTAATCATAAGTATCGTTTCATGTAAGAAAGAAAATGAAATGAATATTGAAGCTACTATAACAGGATTAAAAAAAGGGACTGTTTATTTACAAAAAATACAAGATAGTTCATTAATTAACCTTGACTCAATTGTAGTTAACGGACAAGATACATTCTCTTTAAGTACAGTCGTAGAAGCTCCTGAATTATTTTACATTTATGTTGATAAAGTAGATGGTACTGAGTATAACGATCGTATTACTTTCTTTGGAGAGAAAGGAGAATTAAAATTAAATACACATTTAGATAAAATAAATTCTAAAGTAAATATTACTGGTAGTAAAAACCATAGAATTTATATTGAGTACCAAAATTCATTAAAAAACATTAATGCTGAATTAGGTAAAGCAAACTTAGAATTTATTCAAGCTCAGTTAAAAAATGATCAAGAAGGAATTGTTACTTTAGATAAGAAGGTTACTAAATTAATGCGTTCTAAATACCTTAGAGCGATTCAGTTTGCATTGAATCACAAAAGAACTTCAGTAGCTGCTTTCATCGGCGCTAGGGAGATTTCAGAAGCTAACGTAAAGTACTTAGATTCTATTTACAACGGACTTTCTAAAAAGGCTAAAAACACCATTTACGGAAATGAATTAGCGCTACTTATTCAAGAGCGTAAAAAATAATATTATTTGAAATATGAAAAATATTTTGGTCAAACTAAAAAAACTTTTTAGCTTTGTCCTCATAATTACAAATTATTATCATGAATTTTAATCAATTACATCATCATCATTTTCATACTTGCATTCAGGCGAGCAGGATTTGATATATGTAATTTCAACAATATTTTTCAAAACCCGTCTGAGTAATCAGA
>Ga0105354_1002163_pt1 | contig 11783 bp, 9 predicted proteins | sample GOMGulsemesocosm_FD_83658 | JGI IMG/M metagenome (GOLD analysis project Ga0105354, IMG submission 83658) | Methane-oxidizing microbial communities from mesocosms in the Gulf of Mexico - GOM9B Gulf of Mexico | ecosystem: Environmental > Aquatic > Marine > Cold seeps | place: USA: Gulf of America...
TATCATGGGTTTATGGACTTTACTGAGCTCACTCTCCCCATAGAAAATGGTGACTTCTATCTATGTGGCCCCATGGGCTTCATGCAATTTGCTAAGCAACAATTACTCACGCTAAATGTTCCTGAAACTAATATTCATTATGAAGTTTTTGGTCCACACCAATCTTTGTAAATAGCTGAGAAATTTATTAGTTAAGTAATTAAATAATATCTTCATTGAGACAATTTAATTTAAAAATTCCACCATTTATTTTCACGTTTGTTCAAAGCGATCTTTATTTTAGTAAATATCGCTTTTTACTTAATATAGCTGTTAGTAAATCATGATACATTAAGCTAACCTTTGTATAAATATTCATATATAACTATCTATATATAAATAACTTACTCACCATGGATATGGACATGCTAACTCGATATATTTTAATTTTCTTAATATCTGCGTCATTTAATGCTTTAGCTGATTCGAATAAAACACTGACTATCTACCATGATGCTGATTATTCAATAAATCAGATATCGGCTAATGCGATGAAAATGGGGTTACTCACCGCATTTGATGAAGTCAATAATGAAGTACAAGGCTATCAATTAGTATTAAAAGAGAAAAATCATCGAGGTAATATTAAGCGTAGTTTATTAACGATGAAAAATTTCATTAAAGATGAAAAAGCATTATTCGTTCTCGGCGGCCTTCATTCACCTCCCTATATTAAAAACCGAAAATTTATTAATGAGAATCAAATCCCTCTTTTAATCCCGTGGGCTGCTGCGGGCCCAATAACACGTTACCCAACCGCTAATAATTCGGTATTTCGATTATCTATTGATGATTCAAAAGCAGGCATTCGTATTAGTGAATTTGCCCTTAATAAACTATCTTGCAAAAATCCACACTTGTTATTAGAGGATACCCCTTGGGGGAAATCAAATCAGAGAACCATGTCGTCATATTTGAAAGAAAAAGTACTTTTCGGCATGAGTATGTTTGATTGGAATATTAAAGAAAACTCAGCGCGTATCATGATCAGGAATATAATTTCAGAAGGTTATGACTGTATATTTCTTGTAGCTAACTTCAAAGAGACTCATCAGTTTATCGAAGCGATGGTTTCTATGAAGGTGGATAAAAAAATTCCAATTATCAGTCACTGGGGAGCTACTGGAGGTAACGTTGATATGATATTTACAGAAGAGGTTAAACAAGCTATATCATTCCATTTCATTCAAAGTTGTTATTCTCTTTCTTCATCAAATCAGTCACCTTTTAATAGGTCTGTTATATCAAGAGCAAAAAAACTCTTCCCTGAAAACTTCATGACTCCAGCAAAAGTTAAAGCACCTGCAGGCTTTATACATGCCTATGATCTTGGCCGTTTGGCTATCACAGCATTACAGCAAATAGTCTTGACCGGTAATATTCAACAAGACCGTTTATTATTCATACATGCCTTAGAGTCTTTACAATCCCCCGTTCAAGGGCTTATCAAAAAATACAACAGGCCTTTTACAGTATGGAATGAAGAACAACAAGATGCGCACGAAGCGTTAAGGCTTGAAAATTTTTGTATGGCTTCATTTGGCGAGTATAATCAGATTCATGTCACGGCTCATTAATCAATATGGGCTATATAAATAAATTAAAAACTAAAGCAGGACTGGCGTATTTAGTGTTATTACTAGGGTTCTTGTTTTCACTGTTATTAAATATTAACTTTGTTTCAGAACGTGCGGTTTCGTCGTTAACACAACTTCAGGATAGTCATACAGAATTACAGGCTCAGTCTACTTTTGATAATATTCAACAATTTATCGAAAACCGTGTCAAATTACTTGGTGAACTTGCTGAATCGCCCACAGTAACGTCCAGTGTCATGGGTGTTGAGATAGCATCAGCAAACTTAATTGATTTACTCAATGAACGAGAAATATTAGGTACTAAAGAAAATATTTATGTTACCGACTTTATTGGTGAATTAATTTATCCAACATCATCCTCACGTTTGCCAAGACCGTTGATACTTGAAAAAATAGTTGAAAAAAATTTACCACTTGTTTTAACAATCATTGAAGACGATGAGCAACATTATTTAAGCATTGCAATGCCGGTGACATATAATGACTTTGTCGAAGGTGTCATCACTTTTGACATAGTGAGCCAATCTATTGAAAAACTGTTATCCGAACTAACAAAAGACAATAGTTATGCCGTCAGCTTTGTTAATCAAAATGACTTGGTTTTTCAAACAGCCCCTTTGAAAGATTACTCCTTAGTGTCTACATTTCCTATCGAAAAAACGACAATAAAATTAAATTTCTATACATCGACAAGTAGGCTTCAAGAGGAAAAGAGTCAGTATATCTGGCAAATAGGCAGCACATTAACTGTAACGACAATGTGTTCATTTGTGTTATTGGCATTCTTGATTCGTTCATTACTGATTAATCCATTAAAAAATCTTGCCATTTCAGAACGAAAAATCAAACAAAGTGAAGAAAGATATCAGCTCGCTATTCAGGGAAGTAATGATGGTATTTGGGATTGGAATATTGAAGAAAATGATCTTTATTTATCACCCCGACTCTCCAGTATGATGGGCTATGGACAGGCCTTAAACAAACAATTAGTGAATGCAGATAAATTATTTATTGATTATATTCATAATGACGACGAAGAAAAAGCAAAGAAGGCATTGCAGGAACACTTTAAGGATGATGTACCTTTAGATTTTGATTTCAGAATGCGTGTAGCCAATGGTCATTATCGACATTTTAGAATTAGAGGATTAGCCCTTAAAGGCGAGAATGGCCGAGCATTACGAATGGCCGGTTCATTGACCGATATTACTGAATTAAAACTACAACGTTCAGCGCTAGAAAAAGCCCTTCAAGAAGCCAAAAGTGCAAACATTGCAAAAAGTGATTTTTTAGCCAATATGAGCCATGAAATACGCACTCCTATGAATGGTGTTTTAGGCTCATTACAAGTATTGAAAAGAGAAAACCTGACAGAATATTCAAAAGACTTAGTTGAAATGGGTATCACCTCCTCAAATGCCTTACTGACAATCATTAATGATATTTTAGATTTATCTAAAATTGAATCAAATAACATAAGTTTGGAATCACTTCCAACCAACATAAATACGTTAACCAAATCTATAGTTTCTGAACTTAGCTTTTTGTCTGAGCAGAAGAACATAGGTTTAGTCTTTAAGATGAAAGAAGATGTTCATGCCTTTTGGTTAGTGGACCCGGTTAGATTAAGACAAATTATTTTAAATTTAATCTCTAATGCAATTAAATTCACACTTAAAGGTGAAGTGAGTATTTCAATTCGGGAGCAAAACGAAAAATTAATCATTGAGATAAATGACACAGGAATTGGCATATCTAAAACACAAATTACCAAGCTCTTTAACCGTTTTGAACAAGCCGACTCAACGACTACGCGAAACTTTGGAGGCACAGGATTAGGTTTATCTATTTCTAAGCAATTAACAAACTTAATGGGAGGAGAAATTTTAGTTACCAGTAAAGAAAATATAGGCTCTACTTTTACCGTAACCTTGCCATTAAAGAAGACTGAAGTGACCAAAAATGAGGATTCTCGTCGACAAGAAATTACAACACCAAATGCAGAAGGACTTAATATTCTCCTAGCGGAAGACAATAGAATAAATCAGAAAGTCTTCAATGCAATTGTCCAACCAACTAAAGCAAGTATTTGTATTGCATCTGACGGTATAAAAGCGATAGACGAGGTTGGTAAGTTATTACCTGATGTCATATTTATGGATATTCAAATGCCTAATATGGATGGAATTCAGGCCTGTAAAATTATTAAAAATCTCTATCCAGATATTCCAATTATAGCTTTAACCGCAAATGTAATGGCTCACGATATTGAAAAATATACACAGACAGGATTTGATCATTGTTTAGGTAAGCCTGTTGATGTGCAAGAAGTTTACACACTTTTACAACAAATTTTGACTCATTCGAAAATCAGTGCTTAATAACAATATACGTTGAATACTAGAATTTAGTTGAGGTCACTTATACAATGCAGTTCTGCACATTAAAAATAAGGTGAATGAATTGTCTGAGCAAGTCATTAAATTCGAATTTGAAAAACATAATAAGAATAGTATTCGTTATAAGGAGGTACCTGAAAACGGTATGCCGCCAGTTTTAGGATCTATTTACGTACAAAAATGGTTTGCGGGTGATAATAAAAATATTGAAATCACGATAAAAACACAAGACTGAAACACAGCTCTATAAACAGCGATAAAATTCTATGAGTCAATCTAAGTGAGCCATATTAAATGAATAAAGTTAAAGCTAATACATATGATATAGCTCAATTAGGCAATATTGTGTTACGTCAAAGAGCTCTTGAAGTTGGAGATATACACAGTGATGAATGTCAGCAATTAATAAGTAAAATGATGCTAGCCGTATCCGAAGCTGGCGGTGTTGGCATAGCTGCGCCACAAATTCATCATAGTGTACGTATTTTCATTATGTGCTCTAAACCTAATACTCGTTATCCAGATGCGCCATTAATGCCACCAATCGCTATCATTAATCCTGAAATATTACATTACTCAACTGAGAAAGAAAAAGCTTGGGAAGGCTGTTTAAGCGTACCCAGCATGCGGGGTTTAGTACCAAGATATCGTCAAATCACTGTTCGTTATTTTGACCAACAAGGTAATGAGCAGCAAAAAGAATTAACAGGATTTATTGCTCGGATTTTCCAGCATGAATTAGATCACTTGAACGGACTAACGTTTATCGACCAATTAGAATCGACGAAAGACTTGATCAGTGAAATTGAGTGGTATCAGCAGTTTGCTAATCTGCAAAGCTAATACCGTATTAATATAATATAGCACGTTCATAATCGTTTTTACGTTACTCTACTAAGATGGAACTACCAATCGTTAACCTTCCTACTTGGGGGTCTGAAGACAAACCCAATAACGGATTAATATCACCTGAGTGCAACACTCTGCTTGGGTAAATAATAGCCCGATTCATGCAAGCGTCAACTGAATGAATTTGCTCAAAAAGAGAGTTACTCCTCCTTATATAGCTAGGATTTTTATGTAACTGTTGGGCAATAGCTTGCTTTTTTAATTGATGTCCATAGCCTGCTAACCTATCGTCTGTCATTGTTTCAAAACTACTTGCTCTGTGGCGATAAAAAGAAGTTCCACCATGTTCAGGCATACATAAATAGTGCACGACTGCTAATTGATTCATATTAGTTGTGTCAAAATGGGGCAGCATTTGTATTGGCTTTAAATGTTCAGGTCTTCTGTCTGAAATAGCAAATGCCGACATTAATGTTTTAGCACTATGCGCTTGATCAAAACCAAAATATGATTTAAATAATGGGAGATATTTTTTACATATTTCGTCACTATATATTTTCGGTGCGGGATAGCGCTTACCTGGATAAAAATTTTGTCCGTCCGCTTTAAAAGATGCCCCATCCCCAACATGAGAAATTAAATCATCAGATTTATGAGCAAAACCGTCTATGATTAATAACGGTGAGTTTTCTTCACCTATTGTAAGCTTCGTCAATATAGGATTATTATTAAGTGTAAAATCTAACATGATTACCTTCTCAAACTGGCAAAACTATCCGTATCAATTCAGACGCTTATTTTTTAAATCAATCAGCGCATGAACTTGCCCTAGCGACGTGACCATTGCATAAATTGAGGGTAACAAACCCGTATGATACAAACTTATTACCTGATCATTAGTTAGTGACCCTAGTTTGTCCTGGTCAATGGTATATAACCCCGTTAATTTAGTGGAACTTTGATTAGCAAAGGTAATATCTAGCGAAATTGGCTGTATTAATTCCATTGACGTTAGGCTTTTCAATAATAGTTCATTTTCTTTTTCGCCCATAATTAATAACGAGAGGTTTGCTTTAACGTCTCGAAAATATGCTGACTCCTGACCATCAACCTCAAATAGAGCTTCTCCTACTAAATTTGATAATGCCGGACTTTCCGTATTCAAACAAACCGTGAGTTCATTGTTATGCTGTTCATTATTGTTTTGGTGAATACTTGCTTCAATAAAAAAAGGTTGCCGTCTTATTTGTAGTGGCACATATAAACCTTGCCATTGTTCTTGTTGCCAAAATAAGTTTTCGCCTTTCTCAAAGCCTAACATTGCAGAAAAAACGAATTGACCAGTGTTACCATTCTTAGTTAATACAATCGGATATTGCACAGCCAAATGAATAAATTCGGATAAAACCACTGGAACAAGATGTAAAGCAGCACCATGTTGTGCAACTTTGCTGAGATCTACTCGAGTGTTCAAATGATTTTTATTATCTACCGCAACTAATTGTGTCATCTGTTACTTCTCTTTTTCTAGGAGTTATAAAGCTTATTAAAATTCAGTTAAATTCGGTTAAAGCCAAATTCGATAACTTTATTAATTAATTCACGATTTTTCGGTAATGTGGATATCGCTTTTTCGGTGAGTTTTACATTTTGAGCAAAGTGATGCTGAGCAAAATCAACATCATCCAATGCATAAGCGGTTTGGCTGTAATCACTTTTAAAACCCATGCCATATAGAATATACTGATAACTTGCCGCCGGGAAAACTTCGTTATTACTAGTAAAGTCGTGATCGGCTGGTGCTCGGTATCGCCATAATGCCATCGACTCTTTTAAACTTTCAGGAATAGATTGAGGATTGCGATTATCAGTCCAAAAAGCATTATCCGTTCTTTTACTCAAAATATAATGTAACTTTAGAAAGTCGATGATTTTTTCCCATCGATACAGAAATGTTTCATTAAAACGTTCAGCGATGATGTCCATAATGTCTCGTGTTTGAGGTAATTGCTCGCTGATCATCTGTGCTGACAATTCTACTAATACCAGCGCAGAGGCTTCTAATGGTTCTAAAAAACCAGCAGATAAACCAACAGCAACACAATTATTTTTCCAAAATTTTTCACGGTGCCCGCTGGCAATAGGAATTTTCCGAACCGTTAGTGAATCAAACGTTTCACCCACATATTTGGCAAGTATCGCTCTCGCTTGTTCTTCACTAGAATGCTTACTGGAATAGACATAACCCACACCTCGTCTATGTTGAAGGCCTATATCCCAGATCCAACCTGCTTCTTGTCCCGTTGAAATAGTATGTGAAGCGATTTCATCATGCTCATTTTCATAAGGTACTTGAATAGCTAAAGCCGTATCAACAAATAAAACGTCACGACAACTTTTAAAGGGTATTTGGTAGTGTTTGCCTAATAATAATGATGAAAACCCCGTACAGTCAACGAACAAGTCTCCTTCAACATCACCATGTTCAAGTGTTACAACTGAAGAAATATCACCATTATCACAAGTATTGATGTCGGTCACATTATCGAGAATATGCCTTACACCTAAAGCGGTGGTGCAATGTTTTTGCAAAAAAACAGCAAATTTGCCCGAGTCTAAATGATAAGCATAATTAGCTACATCAGCATACTCAGGTGTTCTTATCGTTTTAGGTGCCAGCCCTTGTTCACAAACCGCCTCTTGAAAACAAACATCATTGGAAAAAGACGGTGCATTGGGATCTCTTTCCTTAGCTAACCAGTGAGCCGCTAAATCCCCTTTACCAAATCCCTGGGGCAATACCAGTGGGTGATAATAGAAGTCATCTTCAGAGCCATCAACCCATTTAGCAAATTTAGCTCCTTGTTTGAAACTTGCGTCACACTCACGAATAAAGTCAGTTTCACTAATACCAAGTGCTAATAAAGTACTTCGCATGGTGGGCCAAGTTCCTTCACCAACACCTATCGTTGGGATACTAGGTGATTCTACTAACACCACCTTTACGCCATTCGCATCTTTTGCTTTATGTTTGGCCGCTAACCTACCTGCAGTTAACCACCCTGCAATACCACCGCCGACAACAACTACCGTTTTTATTAAGTTACTCATATTATATTTGCCTACAATATTAAATTTGAATCGCTAAAAAAGCATCTGATAACTTCATAAAAAACGAGTGTACGATGTGAATTAAAAGTTCCCACGTAAACCTAAAGCAAAGCGACGACCACTGTCTTCAATCAAGAGTAATTGATTAGAAAAACGACCACGTTTATGAACGTATTCTTCCGTTAGATTTATACCTTCGATGAATAACGTTATGTTTTCAGTAATGTCATAACTGCCACTGGCATCAACTTGTGCATAATCTTCTACAATCGTCACGCCGTCGCCATTTGATTGAGTTAATGACTGAACAAAAGTATCTCGCCAGTTATAAGCGATTCGAGCCTGAAGAGGCCCATTTTCGTAAAAAACAACAAAATTATATGAATCACTTAAACCTGTTAAGGCAAATACTTGAGTGATATCAGCAGGGGCAAGTTCAGCATCACTATCAACTAATGTTGCGTTAGCCATAAAGCCAAAGCCTGTTTCACCAAACGTATGCTGTAGAGTCACTTCCCAACCATCAACAATTGCTGACTCACTATTATTTGGTAGTGTATTTGTAAATATCGCGGTTTCGTCAGCCGGATCAGGATTATCAACATCATCACCGGTTGAGGGATCCGTTAACAAACTGCCATCTTCAGTGGTAAAAGGAATATTTTCAGTTGTATTGATAATAAAGTTGGAAACATTTTTTCTAAAGTAGCCTGCTGATAAATAACTTGCATCGGCGTAATACCATTCTAAAGAAAAGTCTATATTCTCAGAAGTAAAAGGCTCTAATGCTGGATTACCTGAACTTGATGTTAAATTACCACCTTGTCGAGTAGTGCCTATAACAGTAACCGGAGACATACTGTCTAACGTTGGACGAGTGATCGTTTGAGAAACAGCAAAACGTGCGACTACATCATCATTAACATCTAATTTAATGCTCAAGTTTGGCAATAATGCTTCATAGTCAGCGCTCTTTCTAATTGATTTTGGAGCATCGTAACTGGGTAATATTTCAGTTTTATCAAGTATAACCAATTCATTAACTGGCTCATCTGTACCGTCTACATTAACTGTAGTTGATTCATACCTAAAACCTGCAGTTGCAGATAATGGCATACCCGCTAGTTCCACCTCAAAATCTAGTTCAGTATAAATTGAAATAGTTTCTTCTGTAATTTCAAAAGATTTATTGCGTTTTTCAGCATTAAAACTAATTGGATTGCCATTAGCTGCAGAATATTGTTCTAAATAGGCAAAATTAGCTTCATCATCATGCGCTAACCATAAAGTGGGCATACGTCCACTTCCGCTTACATCACCCAAAAAGTCACTGCCTGCATCAAAAATATATTGAGGAAACAAGCCCATATTGGGCACATCTGGGTAGCCACAAAATGCACAATGAATACCAGCACCTAAGTTATCCCAGCGGTCAATATTTTTGGTTTCAGATGAATACATAACACCATATTTAATTGCGGCTAAGCCACCTTCACTTTCGTCTGTCCAGGTACTACTCCACCTCGCTTGGTCAATACTGTTTTCAACAGCCCAGCCACGACGCAACATAACATGCGCTCGACTGTTTTCAGCGTCTAAATGGTTAGAGACTCCAACTGGTGTAACATTTGAATCATAGGCCACTCCATCTAATTCCTGTTGACCGCTATATATATTTAAGTTGGCATTAGAAAATTCACTGGCATAAGGTAAAATATTGTCATCAATCTCAAAGCGCACCCGGTTAGCATAACCAATAAGGGATAGTTGATCTGCCCGGCCATTATTTGCGGCTCTTGAGGCACTAGAATGACTAAAGTCAAATTGCATATTAAGATCTTCTTTAACATCCCAGTCAAAATTTAACCCTACAGAATTAGACTCAGTTAAACGGTCAAATTTCTTTGCGTGCATATCAGTTGCTAAACCAACTTCTTGGTATAAATCGATTACAGTACCGTTAGTATCAACTGTCGCACCAGTATTAACACCATAACCTTCAATATTGGGTGCCGTAAACCAATGACCATACGATGTTGTGTCAGTTTCAACATCAAAATCGGAATATAATACATCCGCGGTCACAATCAAGTTATCAACAGGTGCATATTGCAGAACTAAGTTAGCATTAGTACGTGTTCTTTTTTCGATAGTAACTTTATGATCATAGTTTCGTGGAGAGAAAATATTCCCGGTATACGCATCACCACTTTCAGATTGAGGATGAGGCACACCAACATTTTCAAGCCAACCATCCACTTGAGCTTGGTTTAAACGTGTTTCTCGTTCTTGTTGCGATATAGCAAATAAAATACCAAAAGTATCATCATTAAAGGTGTTACTGATCAATCCTGAAATTTCAGGGGTTGTTTCTTCGCTATTTCCGTCGTAAATAGCTTTAACACTCCCTGCAACTTTAAAACCACTAATCGCGAAAGGACGTGCTGTACTCACATTGACGATTGCACCAATCCCCCCCGACTGTATGGTTGCGGTTGATGTTTTGTGAACATCTAGATTTTTCACTAACTCAGAGGCGATGGTATCAAAACTAAAGGCACGACTTTTATTTTCTGATGCCATTTGACGACCATTGACTAAAACGATATTAAATTGAGGACCAAAGCCACGTACAGTAATTAACTGCCCTTCACCACCGGAACGGTCAATGGAAACCCCGGTAATACGTTGTAGTGATTCAGCTAGATTGGTATCAGGAAATTTACCTATGGCTTCAGCCGATATAGAGTCAGCCACTCCTCCTGCTGCGCGTTTTTGATTCATTGCACGGTCTAACGCACCACGAATGCCGGTAACTTCTATGATTTCTATTTCTGCAACGGGTGTTGGGGCCGCTGCTTTACTTGGAACAACTAATTGCGCAGTTCTTGCCTTAATAAAGTGTGCTATCTCGCTTTTGGTCCTAAAACTAGGGTCGATCAGAATTGATAACTGACCGCTCTCGTTAATATCTGTTTTAAGCCCTGTATCATTGAGTAATAGATTAAGTGCTTCCATTATAGATAAATTACCTGATAATCGATTTGTTTGTTTATCGGCAATTTTATTTAACGGGAAAAGTAAGGTGATGTCGGCCTGTTCAGCAAATTTTATGAGTGATAAATCAGCTCTTTGTCTGGGAATATTAAAGGTAATTTTATCTAATTCATCTTTAGCATGCACCCAAGTAGGCAGACTAAAAAGCATTATAATACAGAATAAATGAACCTGAACGTTCCTGTATTTTACGTGTAAAAATTTTCGCCATATATTGAAAAATGATGACGGATCTATTTTTTTCCTCCTTGAAGATTTTAAAATTATATTTGAGAGGAAAACCATCATGACTTTTTATTAGAGCCTATTTTAATTTTTATAGTAACTTTTTTTAGCAATAAAAAACGAAAGACGAATACAAGATAATCATTAAAAACAAATCAATATATCATAAGACAATAAATATATTTTTAGATGTATTTAAAATTACTGGCTATCTTTTATTTTTTACAACTGATCGACCTTATTCAACATTACGTAAGATTACAACCTCTGAATCCGAATAAATAATAACACTAGCAACAAAAGTCGGGAGAATTTATTATACTTATGTTCAATGTCAGCGGGCACCAGGTTCAAAAAGATCACTAATATTAGTGGATGTAAAAGTAAAATTTAATTTAATTAAATTTAATTTATATAGTGGATTTTTTTGCATAAATCGTCTTTATAAGTACGAGGGTAATTTAATCGCTTGAATAAAGCGCTTTAAATCTAAATATTACCAAAA
>Ga0105354_1002164_pt1 | contig 11782 bp, 15 predicted proteins | sample GOMGulsemesocosm_FD_83658 | JGI IMG/M metagenome (GOLD analysis project Ga0105354, IMG submission 83658) | Methane-oxidizing microbial communities from mesocosms in the Gulf of Mexico - GOM9B Gulf of Mexico | ecosystem: Environmental > Aquatic > Marine > Cold seeps | place: USA: Gulf of America...
TACCTCCCTGTCTTCTAACGGCTGACGCATTACTTCTAAAACTTCTCGCTTAAATTCTGGCAATTCGTCTAAAAATAAAACACCATTGTGCGATAACGATATCTCTCCAGGTTGTGGGTAACTCCCTCCGCCTACCAAGGCAACATTGGACACGGTATTTAAATATGTGGAACTTGAATTATTCATAACAATACGTTTCCACCCTTTTGTATAGTGTGTTAGAGTACATACTATTTAAATGTGCGGAAATATAATCGCTTTTAAAACAATATTTAAATTTACGAAAAAAATGATAGAGAGAGTTGTTTTTTAGTTTTAAGTATTATTTTTGAATGAATATTTATGATAGGTTTATTGCAATAGCAACATGACCAATTGTTTGAAAACATTATAAATGAGAGTGTTTAGAATTGATAATAGAGCATATGCTACAAATGATTTAATTGAACCTCAAGGTGAATATCAAAACGCACTTGATGCTGTAAGAATTAGAGTGGAACAAATACTCGAAGATAATAGACCCGAGGAGAAGCCCGTTCGAGATACAATATTGATGGTATTTGAAGAATTCGAAGACGCAAAAAACCATTGGACCATACAAACGAACTCAAAATTTTATCAATCTGAAATTGAACAAGTAGATATTCTTCATCGAGGTGATTATAATAAAGTGGAAGAACTATATAGAAGCATCGATGATGTAAATGCTGCTGGACTTATAGCACAAGAATATTGGAACGAGGAGATGACGGAAGATCCAAAAATAGAAATTTTTGTTGAGTCTGCTACTGTTACTGTAGTAAAGTCTAACATAGAAATAGAACGAAAAAATGCTTTTGCAATTAGATTAGGACAAGAACCAAGAAGAGGAGTACGAATAATAATCAATGAAATTTAAAGTTTATATATACTCCTTATCACTACACCAACCTTTAATGTCTATTAAAACTTATAACAAGAGTTTAAACCTTTGCTGTTTTCACTATGCATAGATGTGCTACTTCTGCTAAAAGTTAACTTCTTCCTTGTAGTTTATTTTACAGTTAATAACTCTTTAAACTTAACAATTAATTCATAATCTAATTTAACTCTATTCTTTGGTAGCTTCTTTAATTCAAGGTGAGTATTTCTATGGCATTTTTTGTATTTTTTTCCGCTACCACAGAAACATTTTTCAAAGCCTTTTTGATTAACAACTAAAACATTATTAAGTTCACTTATTACCTTCTCTACGCTAACTTCATTAAGTAACTCTTGGTAATATTGTAAAATACCTTCCAATCCATGTTTATAATCCCCATTTGCCCAACTGTTACAATTCTTATAATATAATTGATTAGCAAAAAAAGGTATAGTAAACTCTTTTAAAAATTCTTTTAGAGTAATACCTTTTTTTGCTCTAATTTCTTCTTCTTGCATTATTGCCACACAACATCTTCCATCTTTATACATATGCATATCCTCTTCGTAAGCTATCATACCTTTAGTTTCATACAAGTCTGGAAAAGAATAAGGGTAATCTTTTGTAGATTTTACCCTTATATCAAAACTTCCGTGATATATTTCGGAGGCATCAAAAATATCAATTTCACCTATTAATGAATGTGTACCATCTGCTTCTTCGTAAGATCTTAACTTAGGATATAACTCGAGTACTTCATTAATATCCTTTATAAGGTTATTTTTCATAATATGGTTTATTGACACTTGCTACCTCCCTCAAAGCGCTAATATTTTCATTACTAAAATTCAATGGAACTATTGATTTTAATGATAATTTCCCTAATGGGGATGTTACTACATAATTTAAACTCTTTAAGTGTTTTAACCAATCAAAGACATATTGAGTATAATGAAAATTCTTATGGGGTATTTCGAAAATATATCTTTTCTCATCAACTACTTCATAAAGTGATAAATCATTTGCAGCCTCTTCCTTAACATTCTGCCCTACTATAATTTGATTTGCTTTAGCGTACCCTTGCATTTTAGAAGCCAAGCTTGTATGTAAACTATAAGTTGTTATTTCACTAGTTTGATTAATACCAGCCATTGCCCATAAAACTTTGTCCTCAAAACCTAAATCAAGACCAATCGTAGTATGAATTATTTCTATACCTTTTTCTACAAAAATATTTTTTAAATCTGTTTTCATAAAATACGTAAACAAACTCAATGCGGACATAGCATGTTCTGTTGCATGCTTTTCTGATAAACCTTTTCTTCCAAAATAAACAAAAACACCATCACCTTGGATTCTTTGTATAAAACCTCCGAATGCAGAACAAACTGCTATTGCCGCTAATTGAATTGTGTTCGTTATCATATAAATAGTCTCTTCATCATATCTTTTATATAAATTAGTAGATTTTCTTATATCAATAAAAGCAGACAATATGTAATGTTTTTCAGTATTAGTGGTACCTTTTAAGTGTCTAAAGTCAGGATGATGCCCAATCTGTTGGTTCAATATTGGAGTCACTCCATTTTTTGATAATACTGAAGACAAATCACCAATTGAAAGTGATAAGTTATTCTTTTCAGCACTAAACATTTTTAGTTCATATCTTGACTGAGGGTTACCTAACCCATAAGATTCATTTGTGCTTTTTAGTAAATCATTACTATCTAAAGCTTTTTTAATGATATTTGTATAATTAGAAAATATTTCCATCTGTTAAAATTTATCTGTTAAAAAAATGATTATCCATATTAACATAAATATGAACTCTAATGCAGTAACCCAACCTACTATGCATAGCTTGCTATATTTTTTTGATAGGGCACTTGATAAGCTATGGATTTGAGAAGACAAATCGTACATAATTGATAATTCATCAGCTGAAGCAGAACGATCATTATATTCATTTGGGCTTTCATCAGCTATATCCCTAAAGAAAAACAACGATTTTTCTTCTGTTAATGAGCTCTTTAGATATGGATTTAATAAAAGAAGTATAATTAATAAACTAACTATCGCCATAATTGACACAAGAATTAAAATGTGTACTAATACACATTCAAATTCTTTTACTTTTAATGCAGATAATAATGTTATTATACCACCTAATATAGCCACGTTTAGAGCTATATATAAATTACTTTTATTTTGTGAGCTTTCAATAAATCCATCTAATCTATTTAATATGAATTTTTGATTTTCAATTTTTTCGTTCATTTATTATTTATATTTTATTAAAAGTAGCTCAGTAATAGAGCTACTTAATCAATTGTTATTTTGAAGATTCAACTAAGGAAGCCATGATTGAAACAACAAATATTAAAGCAAAACCAAAGGTTAAACCTTTAGCTAAATCACTATTTACATTAATACATTTGTCATCATCACATAAGCTCACTTTATCTTCCGTAAAGTAAATATTTTGCATAAAAACATATTTTATCATTACCTCCATTCAGAGCTGTGGAGATTCGCTCTTACAACAGCAATTACTTTTTCCCTTTACTATCACTTCTGTTACTTCGTACGTGTGGCTTCACTTTAATAGTTTTCCCTCCAACTTTCTTAGTATACCCAGGAATTCTATTAAACTTACGACCTTCAGAATCTTGTGCCATATAATGTTTATTTAAAAATTTATTAATTTATTTCTTCACTTCACTTGGTCGAAGAAAACTAACCCCTTGTCAGCATTAATGACAAAAAATCAATTATACATTATAATTGACATATACATTTTAAACAAACAACTATTATGCCAAAGTAAATAGTGGCATACTTTATGTTATTAACAATTATCAGGTTGCTCATTGTTAATAAAAGTTGTAAATTTGCAACACCAAACGAACTAAGATTTTATTTATAATGGAATCATTTAATAATGTATTATATCACATTCTTGGTAAGAGGATTCGAGAAACTAGAATTAACTTGAATCTTAATCAAGAAGAACTTGCTAGTAAAATTAACAAGTTAGGACGCACATCTATTTCAAATATTGAAAAAGGAAAGCAGCAACCTCCATTACATGTTGTATATAGTATCTGTGATGCATTAAATATTGATATCCATAATATACTTCCAACATATTCAGAAGTGCAAAACGAAATCAATATCGAATCCGATAAATTAAATACATTTTTAAAGAATTCAGATATTGATGAATTAACAATTGACACCATAAAAGAACTGCTTCAAAACAAATCTAAATGAAATACTCATACAGTTATATTGAAGAACAAACAGAGAATATTTTAATAGAAAACAACTTTTTTATTAAAGGATTTAATGTTAATAACTTGGTTAAAAGCTTAGGTGTTCAACTCGTTGAGAAAGAGTTGAATGACGACGTGTCAGGGCTTTTCATTATGTCAGGTGACAATGCTATCATTTCATATAACAAAAATGAAATTAAAGAAAGACAGAGATTTACAATTGCTCATGAATTAGGCCATTTCTTTTTACACTCTAAACAAAAACCAATATTTGTAGATAAAAAACCTAAGGTTATGTTTAGAAATTCTGCATCTTCAAGTGGCGAATTACACCAAGAAAGAGAAGCCAATGCCTTTGCAGCATCGTTATTAATGCCAAAAAGACTAATTCAAGAAGAGATTAGCTCATTAGCTTCTAATGATTTTGATATTATCAAAACATTAGCTAAAAATTTTAAGGTAAGTGAACAAGCAATGTCTTTTAGACTTTCTAATTTAGGGTATGAGATTGGGTTGTATTAAGTTTACTGATGCTTTCATTAAAATGATATAAAGAAGTCCTTACCTGCCAATTTTACAATGGAGCCTATTTCTTCCGCTGTCAATGCAGCTACTTCTATTTGTAAACTAAGTCCATACTTAATTGCATCAGCGACCATTTGACGTATAATATCTTCATCAATTGCCTCATTTATAGTTAATGCATTCTCTTGCTGTCTAAATTCAGTTAAAGTATATAGTTTCATAATGTGTTGTTTTACTTTATTTATTTAGAAAACATTATTAATTTCTAACAAACTCTAGTATTCCTCTACTATATACTACTTGACTCTGATTACTTGACTTCCCTCCGATTTTAACCGTTTTCTTTAACTCAGGTAACACATTATACAAATTATCTCCGCAAGTACTTAACAACCTCTTATTCTTAATGCTCTTGAAGGATATAGCTAATTCATAAGTGTTTATATCGTCAATATTTTTTACCGTAATACACTTTATTGTTTTTAAAATGAAATCTCTGGCTTTATTTGATTTTTCATTACCAAGGTCAAAATCATTTATATCAGTAAATAACCCACTTAATTCCTCTACAGTAATATTAAACAATGAGATGCTATCGTTTATTGCATTGCTAAATTTACTATTCCCAAGTGTTTCAGAACTCATCATTTCTTTTTTCAACTCCAATTCATCTTTGTCAGAAACTAATTTATTTTTAACCTCATTAACTTTAGCTACCTCAACATCCAACATCTCTTTTGTAAATTGCCCCCCAGCATATAAACCGATCAATTTTGATAGTTTTGTATCACATCCTTTGATTTTTGAACTTAACTCTTTAATTGATTTTTTCAGCTCCACTAAATCAGTTCCATTACTCGAAGAAGCTTGTTTTTCAGAAATCAACTCGTTTACTTGATACTTTAGGTAGTCCGAGTTATTCAACTCATTCCAAATGATGTTATTGAGTTTAAATATATTAATACCTCTGGTTTTACAACTTGTATGAGTGTATCGTTTGGAAATACATCTATATGTATATTCACCTCGACTAGGTTTAATTCTCCCTTCCATTGGCTCTCCACAAGTCCCGCATTTAACTATACCTGATAATAACCTAAAATACTTCTTTTCACGTTTTTTAGTTATTGCGTTAGAGTTACGTTTTGCCTCAATTAAATCAAATGTACTTTTGTTAATGATTGCTGGACAAGAAACCGTTTCATACACAGCCTTCCCGTCTTCATCATTTCCGATTTTGAAACTTCTTTCTCCAAATAAACCTGAATATTTAAATAGACTATTAATTGTCCCTGGATTCCAAAGGTTCTGTAAAAATATTTGTTGCTGTTCCTCGTCAGTACAATTTTCGATTTTTGCAATTTGATTCTTAGCAGACCTTGTTAATACAAATTGCTCATTAAGTTTATTAGCAATTTGATTTGTACCTAACTCATCATTTAAATACCATTCAACCATTTGAAGTACTACATTCTTTTCTTCGTTATTAATAACAAGCATCTTCTTTTCATCTTTCTTCCATCCATAGGGTACATTAGGTTTTGTATACATCCCTTTTCTATTTGCAGAGACATTACCTAATTGAAATCTTGCAACACGCATCGAAGCATCATGTTGTGCCACAGCTTCCATTATTTTAAATGTTAATTGATCAGTAGTATTACTTAAATTGTATTCCCCATTTCTAGTAAATAACTTTACATTATTTTTATTCAGCTCCCTAAATAATATTGCTTGTGTAATTTCATTCCTGCTTAATCTGGTTAAATCAAATGCATATAGAAATTTAACACGTTTACTTTTTATTTGATTCAATAAATCTCCAAGTACTGGTCTGTTTATAAAATTATCTGAGCTTGCACTTCTTCCTAACTCTTCATGAACTACAACTTCAAAGTCATTTCGTTCGGCTATTCGTTTTCCAATATTGATTTGTTCAGGGATTGATAAGTTTTTATCTGCTTGTGCTTTTGTGCTAACTCTAGCATAAATATGTAATGTGTTCATTTGTTTAAATTTTAAAAGTTCGACTACATATTAAAGATGTCCCGATTCAATTTGTTTTATCGATTTGTAAAGCTTTTCAAATTTATTATTTGGTTTGGGTTTGAATGATCTAATACCTTAATAAAACCAAGGCTTTTGAAGTTATTCCTCAGACTCCGTGAACCGCTTTGTTTCCAACGAATTACCCATTTTGGTTTGCTTTTCTAAAATACCCAAACCTAAAAATCATTCATTTTCGTCTGCAAAACTGTAATAAGCTTCTTTAGTTATAATTAAATTGTCCAATACTGTTATATCTAAAAAATCAGCAGCATTTTTAATTTTCTTATAAAGTTGTCGATCTGATGAACTTGGTGTTAATTTTCCTGATGGATGGTTGTGAACTGTAATTATCCCTACTGCATTTGCTTTTAAAGCTGTCGCAAAAAGCAATCTAATATCAACCATCGTTTGCGTAATACCTCCTTTTGATAAATTACAAATACCTAAAACTTCATTAGAGTTATTGAGTAACATTACTTTAAACTCTTCATAAAGCTCTATTGTATCACAATTCCAATTATTACGTAAAGTTGTAAACGCTACATTACTACAGCTAATTTTTACTTTGTCAATTTTCTTTGGATTATATTTCAACTGAATCTCTGCTGCTTTCATCAAATACAAGGTTTGTCTTTAAATTAAGTATGTAATCAAATAAGAAAGCTACCCATATTAATGAGTAGCTTCTAACTTTTAATTCTATAACAATCATAAAATCACCTTAAATTTAGTGATCTTTTCTTAGGCCTCAACAATACAAATAGTTAATTCGCACCATTCAACCTTCTTTGTAACTTGCTATTCATTTGGTATTGTAAAATCATAGACTTGATATTCTCCATTCTTTCTTCTTGTTCATGAGTAAGCTGACTTTTATCGTTCGGGATTGAATGTGTCGAAGTAAACTTCCCTATCTTTTTTAATTGAATTTTAGATTTCCTGATTGAACTATTTATTGTTAAAGTATTTCCTCTAAGGATTTCATCATACAATTCAAATAAGTTAACTGATAAAACTTCCAATTCAGTTATATTATCATTAATCTCTTTTATTCTTTGAGGTGTTTGATATATACGCTTAGGCTTCTTTAACTCAACTTTCAAATTAATATTATTTATCGTCCATACACCATCAATATTACCATTCAAGTATCGTAGATTAAATTTTCCATTATCTATAAAAGTTTCGTTCTTCTCTCCATTATAATCTTCCTCTTTAACTGATATAGCTATATTTGAGTTGTAGCTATCCTCTCTTTTTTGATACGCTCCCTTAAAAGCTTTTTTTCTTGTTCCGTTTTTTTCTGACTTCATTATTGTATAACCAAAAATGCTGCTATTTGTTACTTTATCAATAACAAGTTTTAAGTGTTCTCTATTATCACGACTATCTCTATAATCTCCTTCCCATACTCCTTTTACATCTTTAAGTAATCCATTAACTGTAGTCGGATACTTTTCCAACTTAATATTATTGTACAAGCCAGTTCTTTTATTTACGTCAAAAGTCAAATTAATGTTACTTTTATTACCACCTCTACCATTCATGAATTTTAACTCCGTAAAATCACCAGAATAAATCCCATTATTATTGATGTATGAGCCCTCAACTTTATATAACGTTTCATAAAGTCCATCTTTAGCCATACCGTAAACATTCTTATCATCAATAGAATCAATTCTTACGTACCAATCGTAATCATGATTCCCATAAATCCCATGCCATTTACCAACCAAAGTGAAATCTGACTCATCAGAAACAAATACATCCTCTTTTACTGAATTAATTAAATTGCTATCTGAAGAAGGACTTGCGGCTAACGGTTTAGTATTAGTATCTGTTTTTACTACCGTAAGTTTTTTAGTTGAATTACCATTAAATATTTCCCACTTTCCAGTAGCCTTTAGATTAGCTAAATTAAAAGTCATTTTAAAAACACCATCATACTTGTTGTCTCCAGGTTCATTTAATGATGCAGTAATTATTGAATTACTTGAATTAATACTGTATGCTCCTTTTACGTTTCTACTGTTGTTCCCAACTGTATTACTACCGTAAATAATATCATTTTCTATCTTCTCAAATTCAAAATGGATTTCCTTATTACCAAAACTACCTTTCCATTCACCTAATAGCAATTGCTTATCTAACTTATCAGGCAAGGGCTCTTTGGTTGTAATATTTTTTTTAGCTGTTGATTTTTGAGTAATTGAATGGTCTTCACTTGTTTCTTTTTGTTCTTGTTTACAAGCTACCAATACAAATACACTTAGTAGAATTAATACGTTTTTCATATAATAAGATTACTGCTCACAAGTCCGTAATAAGCGATGTTATAAAATATCAAGGTGCGGACTTCTGCATACATCTAACCTTACAGGGCTCGCCAGAACCTTTGACCGTCAAATAGCTTCCATCCACACCCGTTGAACAGGCGTGTCAGTAAAACTAGTCTTGGTCTGAAAATTTGGCGAATTTTGTAAGTTGACTATTAATACAACACTTTGAGTGTTATTATATGTTACTTTTATTTCTTTTCTATATCAATATTTCTTTAAATTTATTGTTCAGCTAAAATACAAATTATTATTTCTGCTTCTAATATCTAATTGTTATTTTACAAGTTAATATACACGTTGGCTATCTCTTCTTTCTTAATTCCAAGATATCTTCTGGTAACTGCCGTACTACTATGGTTAAAAATCATGCTCAGCAAAATCAACGCTTCATCAGTTTTTCCATTTTGCTCATAAACTCTACGTCCAAACGTTTTTCGTAACGAATGTGAACTCAAATTACCAGATACTTTTATATTATTAGCTTTCGCCACCTGTTGTAACTTCCTATTAATGTATTGTAAGCTGATAACCTTCGTCTTATACCTGTTCAGAAAAATTAGTTGCTCTATATCGTTTACTCTCATTTGCTTGAACATACGAGCTATCATCAATTGCAAATTAGGATGTAATGTAATTTCTCTAACTTTTCCTGTCTTCTCCTCAGCAAGTCTTAATACATTCTTATCTAAAAGATCTTTCCAATGTAATCTTAATATATCTCCTATTCGTAAACCAGTATAAATACCTAAACAAGCTATTAAAGCTATCTTAAAGTACTTCTTAGATTCTAATTGATTTACTAATAACAATCCCTCATTAAATATAAAATAACCACATGCTTTATCCTCTTGTACAAACATTCATTTCTCATAAAGTTAAGTTATATATAAGTAGACACCAAGTATCCTATACTATATATCCACGCTGTTTTTAGAGACTCCCTTGGCCTTACTCTACTTATCACGAGAAAAAAAGGTGAATATTTTTCAACTAGTTCTTTAAAAAAACATTTTCTAAACCAACGCTTTTAAATCATAAACAATTAAATCAAGAAAGTTTATGTTCAAGCAACAAATGCAATACGTGTTAATACCTGAAACTTCATTAGAAGTAATAAATGAAAAATTAATCGAGCAAAATTATGGATTAATCAAAGGTAAACTGAAACTAAAGAATGTATTATTAATCTTTGGCTTCATACTAAATCAAGTTAATAAAGCAGATAATGGTGACTTAGACAGAGGACATCTGCCAATTCATCATAAAGTATTAGAAAAACAGTATAGTGATCATTATAAGTGTACTCGTTTTTTAGTAAAAAATAAGCTACTACACCGTTTTAATTACAGTAATCAAGGAAAGAAGTGTAGTAGGTATGCTCTACACAATGATTATCGATATAAAAAAAATATTAGTGTTGATATTTCATCCCCTTTTAGCGCTCTTAAAGCTGATTTTATAGCCAATTGTGATGATAACTCTGAAAAAAAGTACAAATACCTCATCAAACATTTTAAAAATGTTAGTATCAATCATCTAGAAGCTAAAAAATATATTGATGACCTATATCCGTTGCATAAAATACCTGGACATAAACATGAATATAAACATAATAGTTGTACTTACTCAATTGATGCAATTAAAGATCGATTATTCTATTTCAGAATACCTGACACTGACAAACGTTTACATACAAACTTAACCAGCATGAAAAAAGAACTCAGACACTTTCTACGTTACAATGGAAAACCTTTGGTCAACTTGGATATTAAGAATTCACAGCCCTACTGTTTAGCTGTCATTATCAATATTATTTTAAATAAGGACAAGTCTACATTATATAAATTAAAGCCAATTTTAAAATGTGTTAAAAGTAAAAAAGCCTCAAAACCGACTAATTACTACAAAATAATTTCTGAATTATTTGATGCTAAATTTGACAACAAGGAGCTAAATCTCTATATAAAATCAGTTTGCAATGGTAATTATTATGAATTGCTCGTTCAAAAACTAGAATCCTATTTTAAATATGAAGGTGGTGTGCTGGTAAAAGAAAAGTATAATAAAAAGACGGGGGAAATTGAAAAAGATGACTATGAAACAAAAAGAGCTTATGCCAAAAACAGTTCAATGCAAATCTTATTCGCGTCAGAAAAGTCAACCGTAAAAGATGTTACTTTCTTTAAAAATGAATTTCCTGCCCTATGGGAACTTACTAAAGCACTAAAAGGTAATGAGTCTAGTAATTTTGCAGTACTATTACAAAACTTGGAAGCACACTTAGTTCTTGAAAAAATCACTAAGATAGCTGATAATCAGTTTAATGCTCCATTATTCACTATACACGATAGTATAGCCACTACAAAAGAATATGTAAATGGTATTATACAATTAGTACATCAGGTTTTACTCGAAACTGTTAAGCTTACTCCTAAAATAGAAATTGAAAACTGGTAATAACTCAACCTGCTCCTTTTACTTGTACAAAATATTGGAGCATATTTAATACTTGATGTAATTCCAAAAAAACAGGTAACATATCCATTATACCTTTACAACAACAAATTACACTAAAATGGCATTAGCTCGCTTTTTTGAAGTGACTCAAAAAGAACGATACGCTCGAACACACTGTAAACATTAAGTTTTCACAAATGAAACAAACATAAATAAAATGCTTTAATAGAGTAGTA
>Ga0105354_1002167_pt1 | contig 11774 bp, 9 predicted proteins | sample GOMGulsemesocosm_FD_83658 | JGI IMG/M metagenome (GOLD analysis project Ga0105354, IMG submission 83658) | Methane-oxidizing microbial communities from mesocosms in the Gulf of Mexico - GOM9B Gulf of Mexico | ecosystem: Environmental > Aquatic > Marine > Cold seeps | place: USA: Gulf of America...
GGCAACACCCATATCATAAGTATTATAATTGCCAATACCTAGTTGTACGGCACCTTCAAAATCTTCAGTTGGTTCATTGGTGGTGATATTGATCATACCGGCAATGGCGTTGGCACCAAAACGGGTACCTTGTGGACCACGAAAAATTTCGGCTTGTTTAACATCAAATAACGAAGCAACACTACCTATACCGGTAAAATCTACCTCATCAATAATAACACCCACAGATGGGTTGATCGGTTCTTGGAATTGGCTACGCTCGCCAATGCCACGGATTTGATAATAACGTGCTCGTTGTGAGCCACTAGCAAAGTTAACATTAGGGCTAACAGCAATTAATTCTTCAAGATGTTTAGCGCCGCGCTGTTTAATTTCCACATCAGTTAATACCGACATTGAGGTCGGTGCTTTTTGCAGACTTTGCTGACGAAAATCACTAGTAACTGTGATCGTTTCGATATTATCAGCATTTTTTTCATTACTCGCTTGCTCTTGTGCTAAAGCGTTAACATTAAAAAAACTGGCAGTGATAGCTAAACAAATAGCGGATTTGGAGAACGTCATAAAATCTCATCAACAATAAATAAAGGTAGGGGCGTGTGCAAGGAAGGTAACGTGATGAATATTATACCAATTGAGCCGGTACTAATTTTATCTATAACCATCCCTATGCCAGAAAACTAATTAAATTTTCTGCCCAGGTTCAAAGAGTATATATCTCAGCGGCAAGTCATCTTTAAAAAGTTAAATGACTGCGCACCCATTGGTTTGAAGCTATTCTAACAAATAATTAGCCACTAATCTTTTTATTGTTGAGTCGTTTAGGTCTATATCCAATGTGCATCTAAAAGCTAGCTCAGCTACCCAGAGGGTTTCACCACAATGTGCCTTTATATAGTAAGTATTAGTCATTTTAACAAAGAGTTATAAGACTTCATTTGAACTGAATTCCTTGCCGAAAGGCTTTTAAATTTACGCTTAATCCTGCATGATGGGTCGTAACCGGTATTGTGAAGAATCCACATTGTGGAAACTGTCTCATTTAATAAAAATAGCGAGTATTTATGTTTCCCAATTGGCAATTAGTGCTATTAAGTTTGGCCTATATTGGCTTGTTATTTCTGATCGCCTTTCTTGGAGACAAATACAGACATCAGTTGGCGAAAAAGAGTCAAGGTATTATTTATGCACTGACATTGGGGGTTTATTGTACCTCTTGGAGTTTTTTAGGCACAACAGGGCAGGCATCGACAAATTTACTTTCTCATGTCCCCATTTACTTAGGTCCCATCCTACTCTTTGTTTTTGCTTGGCCGTTCATTCAGCGCATCATTCGCGTAAGTTTAAAGCTCCATTTAACCTCTATTGCCGATTTGCTGGCGGCCCGATTTGGTAAGTCACACAATCTTGCCATAATGGTCACCATAGTGGCATTGGTCGGCACTATGCCTTATATAGCACTTCAGCTTAAAGCTATGGTGTATTCATTTCAGCAACTACAGCAAGATCAAAGTTTAAATAGCTGGCATATTGGATTAGTGGTGAGCTTAGTCTTAGCTGTCTTTACGGTATTATTTGGTATTAGGCACATAGATGTAACGGAACGTCACCCAGGGGTAATGTTGGCAATTGCCTTTGAATCTCTAGTGAAGCTATTTGCCTTTTTAGCTGTTGGTATTTTTGTTTGTTTTGTTTTGTATGATTCACCTGCTGATATTTGGCAACAGGCTGACGCGAATGTTTTACTTGAGCAACAGTTTACTGTAGATAATGTAACGTCAATGATTGCAATGTTAGTTATTGTTATGGCCGCTTTTTTATCACTGCCTAGACAGTTTCAAGTGATGGTCGTTGAGCTTAAAGATCAAAAAGATACTTGGCTTAGTCGTCGAGTTTTTCCACTGTATTTACTCGTTTTTGCTTTTTTTGCAGCACCGTTAGGACTGGCGGGTCAAATGCTATTGGGTAATACAGTACCTTCAGACACTTATGTACTATTTCTCCCTGATGTAACGCAACAAACGTGGTTAACCTTGTTTGCCTTTTTAGGGGCTGTATCTGCAGCAAGCTCTATGGTTATTATTTCTTCTATTGCCTTAAGTACTATGTTAAGTAACGAAATTGTTTTCCCGTTGCTTTATCGTCGTCAAAAGGTCGCTCAAACAGATTATGATAATTTTCGTAAGCGACTGTTAAATATTAGAAAGTTTCTAGCCTTATTTGTTATTTTGTTGGGCTATGGGGTTTTTATCATGGCATCGCCAGACACATTATCTTCATTGGGAGAAGTCGCCTTTGGTGCTTTTGCACAATTAACTCCTGCCCTAATTGCTGCCTTTTATTGGCGTAGGGCAAGTTTAATGGGGGTATATGCGGGTATTTTAGTCGGCTTTATCCTATGGCTTACCTTGAACTTTTTACCTCAGTTTGGCTTATATGCATCACCTTTTGCAGAAGGATTTCTACCTGTTAAAACCACAGCGACGTTGTTTAGTTTAGGCGCTAACATTATTGTTATGTGGGCCTTATCTCAAATAAGCAGGCAGAGCGTACAAGAGCGGGTGCAAGCGTCATTATTTTTAGAGTGGCAGTCACCCAAGCGCTTGAAAGTCGAGAAAAAAAGGCAACTTGATGTACGTGAATTAGAGCTATTAGCATCAAGGTTTGTTGGTGTAAAAAAGGCGCAAATTAATTTTAATTACTTTTTATCCTCTCACGATAAAAAGACGTTAGGCAATGTTACTTATAATCAACAATTGCTTCAGCATACCGAAAATACCTTAGCGACAGTCATGGGGTCATCATCAGCACGATTAGTGTTGTCTTCTGCGTTAGATGGCCGAGATATTGCCCTTGATGAGTTAGCTGTACTGGTTGAAGATGCATCGAGTCAGCGGCAAGAGTTTTCTCAACACTTACTACAAAGTGCCATTGAAAATGCCAGTGAGGGTATTTCTATTGTTGATGATGAATTGCGCTTAGTTGCTTGGAATAAGAAATATTTAGATTTATTCGAATATCCATCAGAGTTGGTATATATGGGCAGCCCAATATCGGCACTCATTCGACATAATGTTAAACGAGGACTGTGTGGCTCTGGTGATATTGAATCACAAGTAGAACGTCGTCTAGACTTTTTACGAAAAGGTAGTCCACACAGCTCAGAACGGCAACAAGCGAGTGGTCAAACTATCCGTATAGAAGGAAATCCGTTACCCGGTGGCGGTTTTGTTATGCTGTTCTCTGATATCACTGCCTATCGACAAGCTGAGCAAGTACTTAAAGAAGCCAATCTTGATCTTGAGACCCGTGTTTATGAACGTACGCTAACGTTAGCCAAAACTAATGAAGCGCTGGCGAAAGCACATGAAAAAGCAGAACAAGCGCATTTGAAGAAAAGTCAGTATTTAAATGCTTGTAGTCACGATCTAATGCAACCACTTGAAGCTGCGAGGTTATTCACCTCGGCATTGTCAGAGCAAAGTAATTTGACTACTGTGCAGCAAAGGCAGGTAGAGAATATCGATAGATCTCTTAAAGCGGCGAATGATTTATTAGCCGATTTGGCTGAAATTGCACGATTAGAAAGTGGTAATATCAAAGCTAATATTCAAGTGTTTGCACTGAACGACCTCTTTGAAGATTTAGCACAAGAATTTTCGGCCCTTGCTATCGAGCAGTCAGTAGAGTTCCGTTTAGTCGCAAGTAAAGTTTGGGTTAAGTCTGACCGCCAGTTACTAAGGCGTATTATTCAAAATCTTGTGGGTAATGCGTTTAGATATGCTAGCCCAGGTAAAGTTTTATTAGGCGCGCGAGTATTTAATAGCCAAGTTATTATTCAAATTTTAGACAACGGTCCGGGTATTCCAGTTGAGAAACAGGTACTCGTTTTTGAACAATTTACTCAACTCAGTACCCCCAATAATCATGCTGGTAGGGGCTTAGGTTTAGGGCTAAATATTACACAGAGTTTGGCGCAGTTATTGGGCCACACGCTAAGCTTACAATCAAAAGCGATGCAAGGGTGTAAATTTTCTGTTCATGTAGAACAGGCACAAGCTGTTGTACAGAGTAGAGTCATTACTACCCCTAGTTTTAATGTCGCCCTTAAAGATATCACTGTGTTATGTATCGATAATGATCCTGATGTACTTAGCGGTATGGTAGAGCTCTTATCTGCTTGGCAATGTAATATTTTAGCGGCAGATTCCAGAGAAACTGCCCTTGAAGAATTTGCTAATCACAGTAATGAGATAGATATATTACTGGTTGATTACCAGCTCGGTTATCAAAGTGACGATCCACAAGGGAAACAAGTTGATGGCTTAACCTTGATTAAAGACATTCGTAACCAGTGCCATCATTCATTACCTGCAATATTAATCACTGCGACAACCGAAGCTGGCATTGAAGAAAAGGCGAAAAGTTATGATGTGGGTTATATGCGTAAGCTAGTAAAACCAGCAGCTTTAAGAGCAATGATGAGTGCTATGCTGGCGAAGAAATTACAAGCAGATTATGTGGGGTATAGTTAGGCCAAGTTAGATGACGATATCTTTTGTCTGGAGTACTCATCATGATGAGTGTGCGGTTATAAGTTAGCGCGAAAAAATTACAAGCAGATTATGTTGGTTATAGTTAGGCTAAGTCAGATGACGATATATTTTGTCTGGAGTACTCATCATGATGAGCGCGCGATTATAAGTGAGGGCGTAAAAACCACCAGCAGATTATGCGTATTACGCATAGTCGTCTTAACATGTTGAATAATAGGTGATTACAAAGCTGTTACATATTATGTAACAGCTTTTTTAATGCGTTGAAACTTAGCTATGTGGTATATGTTAGAAAAAGTTGGGGAACTCTAGTTGCTTTTAGTGTTCTCATTTATTCAATATAGTTAAAACCTACGATATGGATCTCACTTAATGAAGAAAGCTTCACTGCTAAACAATAAAACCATTTTTCCCTTACTTGCTGTTATTGGTTGTATCACTTCGTTAACTACTTTCGCTAGCAAGTCGAATGCTGTGGATTTCAGTGAAGTGATTATGAACTCTCCATATAAACTCACTCAAGAAATTATTGCTGCAGATGTACTGCCCAATAAAGGTAAAGAGTTAGTTACTTTTTCAGTTGATGAAAAGAGCAACCGCTGGTTAATGATTTATCAACTAAACAATGAAACAAAACAGTATGTTGTAGCAGAACAGATTATTGTACCTAAGCATTTTTATCGCTTTGATTTAAGCGAGCTAAAACCTGAGGAATTAGAGGGGGGCAATCAAAATATTTATTTTCTTTCAGCCGACTCATTAACACTTTATAAAAATGAAAAGTTCAAGAAACTGGCAAGCATCAACTCATTGTATGTGCAAGATCAAGCGGACTTTTTAAGTAAAGGAAACTTTATTCAAGATTTAAATAACGACAATTTTGATGATGCTATCATCGCGGATTTTACGCAAACACATGTTTTCATTGGCCAGGGAATGAATAGTTTTGCTAAGCAAACATTACCAATAAAACCAGAAGTTCGTGTTTTGTCAGCAGGTGCGACCTATACCGAAACTAAATTATATTTCAGTGATATTAATTTCGATCAAAAAACAGATATTTTATTGGTGGGTGATGGGGACATGGTAGTTTACCCACAAACAAATCAGAGTCAATTTTCTCGTACAGCAGTTAATATACCGATTAATGAAGCCATCAGCGGAACTGATTGGTGGAAGAAGCGTGATGAAAGTGGTGAGCAACTCGATCAAAGTGATTTGGAATACAGGAAATTAGCAGAACTTAGGGATGTGAATGCTGATGATATTATTGACATGATCGTACTCTATACTAAGTCCTCGGGTGTACTTGATAAAGTGAATGATTATGAAATATTTCTTGGGAAACAAAACGAAGGGATGTTGAGTTATTCCCAAGAGGCTGACAGTGTTATTCATACCGAAGGTACATTAACGGGCTTAGAGTTTGTTGATATTGATAATGATGAAAAACTGGAGGTATTACTTGCAGGTTTTGATATTGGTTTATCACAGATTATTGGTGCTTTGGTTACAGGGGGCATTGACCAAGATGTTTACGTTTTTAAGATGAGTGACCAAGATAAATTTCCAGCCAAGCCGGCGATAAAAAAGGGTGTTGAACTGACCTTTAGTCTAAGCTCAGGACAGAGTGGTAGTGCTGTGGTTAAGTTGGCAGACTTAAATGGCGATGGCCTAAAAGAGCTAATCTTGTCGGATGATGATGATGAATTGAAAATATATTTAGGTAAAAAAGCGACTAAAAGTAGCAAGCGTCAGCGCTCATTTAATAAACGTAGTGTTAGTTATGATACGCAGTTACCTAAAGATGGAAATCTTGTCATGGTTGATGATTTAAATGGTGACGGTAAAGACGATTTACTGATGAAATTTTCTCGCCTGGATGGCGAAGGGAAGGCTAAAGAGTTTAAAGTGCTCTTTTCACAATAGTTTGCATAGCCATTTTATAACAATACCCCGGTGAACTGTAACTAAGTTAACGAGTTAAGAATGAAACAAGCGATTTGTGGTTATCATCAAGACGAAGAGCATCATTGGGTAGCAAGACTTGCTTGTGGTCACTTTCAACATGTTAGGCACAAACCGCCTTTTATAAATCGACCTTGGGTAGTTTCACCGAGTGGGCGCCAAAGTATGTTGGGACAGTTATTAAAATGTAAGAAATGTGATGAGGGTGCACCCCAAGATATAGTTTGAGGCTTTAAAAGGTTATTGCTTGGTAAAGCAATAACCTCATCGAAGAAGCGCTTGAGCAATCTCACTTCATCGTTGCTTTGAGTTGGAATAGCTCAAGCACTCTGAAACAAGCATCTTGAATGGCAACGGGCATAAACCAGCTATAATGTACTGGCTTTTGACCACATAGAATCAGCAGCTTGGAATTGCCCTTGTTGGCTATGAACATGCGCTAACGCTTGTAAATCTTGACGGTCATATTGCTTACCATACTCCTCGTCTTCTAGTTTTATCAAGCTGCCAAAAGCCTTTTCTGCCATAGAATATTGTTTACTTTTCAAGGCTAAATGTCCTAAACAACTAAGCCATTTGCCACTGTGAACATTTTTATGGAGCTGCTTTTGTACGATCACAATTAATTCATCAGCATGCTTAATGGGCAAGGTACGAATTTTCTTTAAAAACTCAGTGCTTGGCGACTTTTTAAAAAGAGGAACCAATAACTTATTTAGTGGGTCAATAATTTCGTTTTCTGCTAATACTCTGCAATAAGCAATGAGTACAGCCTCGCGTTGTTTAACCTTTCGGCTCAGTCCATTCCAATTATCGTGTAATGCTTTACTATCATGTTGCTTGATTGTGTCATTAAAGCTTCCTAAATAGGCGAGTCTCTCCCACGTTTGAACTCTTTCGTCGGTAATTGTTTTTTCTTTACGTGCCGCTGCTAAGTAATGTATTGCCTGAGTAAAGCGCTGCTCAATGATGCATAAATCAATTTCGAGTGTTAATAAGCGCGCATCATGGCCAATTTGTTTGTGATTTTCATCAATGAGTGTGCGTGCTTTAGCGTATGCTTCAGTGTTATCTTGGTTCATTAACAGTTTAATGTTCACAATGACACTTTCTAATCCCACGTCTTTTAGTTTAACTGTTTCTTTATCCAATAATGCTAAGTAGTGGTTAGTATTGCTGTTTAGGTCTAATTTTGCTGATGCTGATGCCGCCAGTAGGTAAGCACTTTGCTTACGTTTTGATGGAATCGCACTTTTAGCAAATAATTCTTCTGCTTGGCTATAGTCTTCAAGCATATAAGCAGCTAGACCTTTATTGAAATTGGCAATACCTCGACGTTGTCCGGCGAAAGCGAGTTTATTCCAAGTGCCAAAACTAAAGTTTAAACCTCCACGTACCAGCTTTAGGCTAATAATTAGCGCAATGAATAGCAGTGTTAACATAATACCGGCAGATAACACGGTTAGTTCAATGGTGGTATTGCCCATAGCGATAAGAATGTATCCTTTTTCATCAATCAAAAAAGGACTTACTGCCATTACACATAGAAAAATAATAAAGGCGATAATAAGACGGATCATAGCTGACCTCCGCTCGCTTCTTCATTTACCGGTTCTGGACTATTTTCTGGTGAAGCTATTTTGTCGGTCTTTTCGCTAATTGTTATATTTTCAGCAGGTTCATTTTCATTGCTTTTAGGTGGCTCATTTTGGGGCTCTATACTCAGAGGTTTTGTTCCTAGCTTGGTACCTTGAAGCAAGTGCTTAATTGCGGCTAATGAACGTAAATCACTTGGATAATCATAATATATCTTGTGTTGCTTGAGTTGCTCTATCGAGTTATAAAAACTTTTGTTTGCTGCTAAGTTCATATCAAAAAACTCATTTAACCATTGCTGAATATCAAGTAAAGTTTGTTGATAAACGTCTTCTTTTTGTTCGCTCGCGGCCCACTGAGCCAATTGCACTTTTAAGCCGAGGTTCTGTTTTAAATGTTGCTGTTGATCAGGCGCGAGTAAAGGCTCAGCCATGCCAGTTCTTCGACGAACAGTGATAAAATCGTTGAGGAATTTCTGCCATGTTTTGGCCAAATTCTCTTGCCAGTCATTTATATCATCAGATAATACGAAATCTTCTTGGTTTTGAACGAGTGTTTGAGCTAAATTCACGCCGGCGAGTGATAAAGTTGGCACCTGTTTGTTAAGTGCCATTAAGGTCAAAATAGCTTCTTGATTTTTCAAGGCCGGCATTAATGCTAAATTTTCAATATCTTCATTAATTAATGCCCGTACAGGCAAAAATTTAGGCTGGTTTAATTCTTTAAGGCGACTGTCTGCGTCACGTAATAAATTGATAGCTGCTGTAGTATCTCGCTCAAGCCACATAGTGCGTGCGGCTACACGAACAAGATACTCTGCTTCATGTACTAACCAATCACTAGGTTGGCGCTGACTTACTTCTTGCTCTAACTGACTCATTTGAGCAGTCAATCGCTGTATTTGACTATCACTATCAAGGTGTGATTGTTTTGCACTTTGCTGAGACTGAATCGACACTTTATTTTGCTGCTGTAACTGACGATTAAACTCTGCTGTTAGGCTAGTTTTAAGTTGCTCTTGGCTCTGCTGTATTATTTGTTGGTTTTCTTGCTTCATAGATAACAGCTGCGCAGAATTTTGCTGCTGTTGCCAAACATAATGACCGATAGAAGAGAAAATACTAACCGCGGCAAGCGCAATAGCAATTGTGGCTGCTTTGTTAGACGCCTTTCCTGTTTTTGGAGTGCCAGTCTTTGAGGTCGTATGCTTAGCCGATTGTAACGGTTTAGTACTTGTTGATGAAGGTGAGTTTTTAGCGGCTATAGCAGCTGAATCGTTTTTAGTGTTGGCGCCAGACGATGATGTGGCGGCCTCTTTTATTTCGGTTTTATTATTATCCGAAAGTTTTTGTTCAGAGACATCTTTATCCGTCATGATTCTATGTTCCATCGTTATTTACTTAAAATAGGCGTACGATCAAGAGAGTGCTTGTAACGTTTTACAGAGTATTTGAGAATTGGCACTTTGAGTATTCATTACATGAATTAAACCCAAGTCTTTAGCATTCTGTTCAATACGTTCACTGACCACAATCCATAGACATTGAGTCTGCCAATAATTATCTGTGTTATCAGTTGCACTCGTAAGGTACTTTATTAAGGCTAATAATATATCGTTACTGGTAATGACAATACAGTTAATTTGTTGTGCTTGCCATTGCGTAGCAATATTTTTTGGTAATGTTCGCCATACACGTTGGTAGCTTTCAATATAACTGACGTCAGCACCGCGCTGGATTAGACAGTTGGCAATATGTTCTCGACCACCATTACCACGAAATATCACTACTTTCTTATTTCTAACATGGGCAAGTTCAGTTAGCTTTAGTAAACCCTCACTATGCTCTTGTTGTTGTGGTGGAGACAAAACTTGAGTTATTCCTAGTGCCAATAATGCTTGTTTAGTAGCATTACCGACGGCAATAAATAATTGTGATGAACCCTTTGGCAAAGAGTTCACAAGAAAATGAGAGCTGGCGTGGGCAAACTCTACCGCAGCAACACTAACAAAAATGAGTATGTCGGCAGACTGTAGTGCTGTGTTTGTTGCTTGTGTGCTGGCGTAAGGTTGATAATCAAATAGGGCTTGGCAGGTATTGGTTATGTCTTGCTCATTAAGTAATAGGGCAAGTTGTTGAGCTTTTGCTTCAGGCCGAGTAATTAATACCTTAAGTGGTTTAGGTATCAACTGCGCAAAAGGTATCGCCCCAAGGCTAGGCTCTTGAGGCGTTTTTGCTATATTTCTCGCTATTGTTTTAGCCTTTTTCGTCATTGTTTACCGAATAAACTTCTTTTAAAATTTTGTCAGCGCCACGGCTAAGCAGTTCTTGAGCTAGCTTGTCACCTAATGCTTCACCTTGCTCAACCGGACCAGTGATTTCACTTTCAATCATTTCACTGCCATCAACAGCACCAACTAGGCCACGTAAGTGAAGCTCTTTGCCATCTTCAGAGATAACGCCGTAACTACCAATTGGAACCTGACAACCACCTTGAAGCGCTTTGTTCATCGCGCGTTCAGCTAAAACACGGATACGAGTAGTACCACACTCTAATGGCGCTAGTAAGGCTTTAATGGTTTCATCATCGTTGCGACATTCAATACCAACAGCGCCTTGACCATTTGCAGGCAACATTTCTTCTGGTTCGATAAATTGGGCAATACGTTCACTCATTTCTAAGCGGATTAGACCAGCAGCAGCTAAGATGATGGCGTCGTATTGACCTTCGTCTAATTTTCTTAAACGGGTATTTACATTGCCACGTAAATCACGAATATCTAGATCTGGACGACTTGCCTTTAATTGGCATTGGCGACGTAAGCTTGAGGTACCAACGATGGCACCTTCTGGTAAATCAGCAAGTGATTTGATGGTATTTGAAACAAAGGCATCTCGGGGATCTTCACGAGGACAAATGACTTCTAACCCTAAACCTTCAGGGAAATCTACCGGAACATCTTTCATTGAATGAACAGCAATATCAGCACGATTTTCAAGCATTGCTACTTCAAGTTCTTTAACAAATAAACCTTTACCACCCACCTTAGCTAAAGGCGTATCTAAAATAATGTCGCCTTTTGTTGTCATTGGCACTAACTCAACATTAATGCCGTCATGAAAGTGCTCAAGTTGCGCTTTAACATATTCTGCTTGCCATAAGGCTAGGGCGCTTTTGCGGGTGGCAATTCGTACTGTGGTGTTATTCATGAAATTTATCCAAATTTTAAATTATTACTGCGCTGAAAGTGTTAATTCAACTTCAGCTTGCGTGCTTACCGCCTGTGATAAAAATTGCCAAAACTCATCGCCACTGCGCTTATCTACCCAACTATCGTTGATGAGGGAAAAGTGGTGCCCGTTGAATTTAGTTGCTACCCATATTTCATGCAGGGGCGCTTGCTTGTTTATGATCACTTTACTGGTATTTATAAACGTTAGTGTTAATAATCCACCAACGCCTTCGTAATCTATGTCGACACCAGAGTCTTCAATCGCTTCTTCTATAGCAAGCAGAAGTTCATCGGCGATCAAGTTGTATTGGCTATCGTTCATTGCCTATCCTTTAAATATCAATATTTCTCTAAGAGAGTAATATTTGTCTAAGTGAGTATTATTGTTGATAAGCATGTGAGTATAATAGCAATCAGACAAA
>Ga0105354_1002172_pt1 | contig 11763 bp, 9 predicted proteins | sample GOMGulsemesocosm_FD_83658 | JGI IMG/M metagenome (GOLD analysis project Ga0105354, IMG submission 83658) | Methane-oxidizing microbial communities from mesocosms in the Gulf of Mexico - GOM9B Gulf of Mexico | ecosystem: Environmental > Aquatic > Marine > Cold seeps | place: USA: Gulf of America...
CGAAGTTGGTTGCGGGAGCCAGATTTGAACTGACGACCTTCGGGTTATGAGCCCGACGAGCTACCAGACTGCTCCATCCCGCGTCCGAATGGTTTAAGTTTCACTAATAGTAGCTAAGCTTAAACAAGCCTATAACTGTTTTTATTCTGTTATAAGAGAATTGGTTGCGGGAGCCAGATTTGAACTGACGACCTTCGGGTTATGAGCCCGACGAGCTACCAGACTGCTCCATCCCGCGTCCGAATGTCCTAATAATGTCTTAGGAAAGCCAAGTTGTTTTAATTCAAACTTAAGAACTACTCTTTATACTTGAGTAAAGTTGGTTGCTGGAGCCCTTATCTAGTGAAGAGGGAACTGACGACCTGCTTATTATACTTAAGCGAAGTTGGTTGCGGGAGCCAGATTTGAACTGACGACCTTCGGGTTATGAGCCCGACGAGCTACCAGACTGCTCCATCCCGCGTCCGAATGTCCTAATAACCTCTTAGGAAAGCCAATAACTGTTTTAATTCTAGTTATTAAAGAAGTGTTTTCAAAAACATATGCCCTTGAAAGCGAGGCGTATATTAAGGATAGTTCATTCACATTGCAAGGCGTTTTTTTAACTATTTAACATCTAATTCAAAGTAGCGTGAAATTGCGCTAATTATAGACTAAAAGCCGTTTTTATGAGCGAGTGAGCGATAAGATATAACTTTAAAATTATTTTGAAATAAATTTACCTGATTATTCAGGTTTTCTCATTGTATCTATATAAGTAGTAGACGTCTTTGTTTATAATCGCGGGCATAAATCGGTCTGGAAAATTCTTATGCAGCAATTTTTAGCATTAACATCTTTTGGTGTAGAAATATTATTAGCTGAAGAGCTTAAAAACTTAAACGCAAAGCAGGTGGTTCAAAAACCTGAAGGCGTATATTTTACTGCTACGATTGAAGAGGCATATAAGATTTGCCTATATTGTCGTTTATCAACACGAATTCTACTAAAACTTGCCGAAGGCGATGCCGAAAATAAAGATCAGCTCTTTGCTACTGCCGCAACGGTTAATTGGTCTGAGCAATTTTCAAGTAATCATACCTTCGCGATTGATTTTGTCGGTACAAATGATGAAATAAGAAATACCCAATTTGGTGGCCTTACCGTTAAAGATGCCTTAGTAGATCATTTTCGCGATCAAGGAATTGAAAGACCCTCTGTTGATAAAGGTGCACCTGATATAAGTTTTCAGGCACGGTTGTTAAGACAAAAAGTTACTATTTATCTAGATTTCTCAGGTCGCAGCTTATTTAAACGTGGTTATCGTGAGCATTCTGGTGCGGCGCCACTTAAAGAGCATTTAGCTGCTGCAATTATTAAGCGTTCTGGTTGGTTAGACGATACGACTAAACCTATGGTTGATCCAATGTGTGGCTCAGGCACTATTTTAATTGAAGCGATAATGATGGCTGCCAATTATGCTGCTGGTATTGATAGAGCTAAATGGGGGTTTGACTTTTGGCTTGGGCATGAACTATACGCATGGCAAGAGCAATTAACGCTAGCTAAAGAAAAGTCGCACTTAGGTCTTGAACAACTAAAGGCAAAAGTATTTGGTGTTGATATTGATAGCCGCGTGATAAATACAGCACAAGTCAACGCACGTAATGCCGGTGTTCAAAAATTTATTGAGTTTTCATGTAAAGATATTAATAACCTAAATAATGGTTTTGGTCATAATGGTACTTTTGTACTTAATCCTCCTTACGGTGAACGTATTGGTGAATTACCTGAGTTAGTTGAAAATTTTGTACTTTTAGGCCGAAAACTTAAAGCACAATTTGTTGACTGGAATGTTGCTATTTTAACGGCGAATGTTGAATTGTTGTCAATGATGAAGCTGGCAAGCCGAAAACGCTATAAATTCAAGAATGGTCCTTTAGATTGTCAACTAGCAATTTATAACGTCGATGAAAAACAAGCAGCAGGTCAAAATAATGAAGATGAATTTGCTGATAAAAATTCTGATTTTGCCAATCGTTTACTCAAAAATAAAAAGAACTTAAAAAGTTGGGTCAAAAAAGAGCAAATAGAATGTTACCGTTTATACGACGCCGATATTCCTGAATATAATGTTGCGATTGATCTCTATGGTGATCACCTTGTTATACAAGAATATTCAGCACCTAAAATTATTGAAGAAAGTAAAGTTGCTAAACGCTTACAAGAAGTGATTTATTTTGCGCCTAAGGTGCTGAACGTACCAACAGAAAAAGTTATATTAAAAACACGTGCCAAGCAAAAAGGTAGTGATCAATATCAACGTGTTGATAAAAGTAAGCAGTCAATGATTGTTACTGAGCATGGCGCAAAATTAAAAATAAACTTATGGGATTATCTTGATACTGGCTTATTTTTAGATCACCGTAAAACGCGACAAATCGTAGCACAAAAAGCTAAAAACAAATCACTGTTAAATTTATTTGCTTATACGGGTTCAGTTTCATTACAAGCCGCTCTCCATGGTGCTGCTAGTATTACTACCGTCGACATGTCGAATACTTATTTAAACTGGGCACAAGAAAATTTTGCGCTGAATAAATTGTCGGGTCATAAATACCAGTTTGTTCAAGCAGATTGTTTAACTTGGTTAAAAGAACATAAAACGACTTATGATGTGGTTTTTGTTGATCCGCCAACTTTCTCAAATTCGAAGCGTATGGAAGATAGTTTTGACGTGCAAAGTGACCATGTTGCTCTTATCACTGACGCAATGAACTGTGTTGCTGAAAATGGTGAATTAATTTTCACTAATAATAAGCGAAACTTTAAAATGGACTTTGACGCTGTTACGGCTTTAAATTTCGATGTTAAGTCAATTTCAGAGTTAACACGAGATAAAGATTTTCAACGTAACAAGCATATACATAATAGTTGGTTAATTACACGTAAAAGAAGTATTACATAATGAGTGTTTTATTTCACTTATATAGCAGTGAAGGTTGTCATTTGTGTGAACAAGCGATGGAAATTATTGGCAATGTTATTCCCGATCACCAAATCAGTGTTGTTGATATTATTGATGCAAATATTGAAGGTGAACAAAATTTAGTTGAGTTATACGGTGTTCATATTCCCGTATTAGAACGCCTTAGTGATAACATGAAGTTATTCTGGCCTTTTGAACAATCACAAGTAGTAGAGTTGATATAACCCATGGAATTAATCCGCATAGCTCAAGGTGAACTAGCCTTTGGTGAAGACAGTATTTTAGACAAAGCAAATTTGACCATTAAAACCGGTGAAAGGATTTGTTTGGTTGGTAAGAATGGCGCAGGAAAATCGTCATTAATGAAAGTTTTAATGGGTAAGCAAAACCTTGACGATGGCCAAATCTTGATGTCGAACAATATTAAATTGGCGATGTTAGAGCAAGATCCACCTGAATCATCTGACATGACTGTATTTGACTATGTTGCTCAAGGTGTCGCTGAAAACGCTGAATTGATAAAAAAATATCACCATTTAATTCACATAATCGGTGAAGACCCATCAGAGAAAAATCTTAATAAGTTGGCTAATGCGCAACAGGAGCTTGACCAAGCTAATGCATGGCAAGACGAACAACGCATTGATAAAGTATTAACCACTTTAGCGTTAGATGCAGACAAACAAATTAACAGCCTTTCAGGTGGTTGGTTACGTAAACTTGCTTTAGCTAAAGCATTGGTCAGTGAGCCAGATGTTTTATTACTTGATGAGCCAACCAACCATTTAGATATCAGCAGTGTATTGTGGTTAGAACAATTTTTGAAAGACTTTAAAGGCACTATCATATTTATAAGTCATGATAGGGCATTTATTCGCGGTTTAGCGACACGCATTTTAGATTTAGATCGTGGTCAATTAGTGAGTTATCCGGGTAACTATGACCTTTATATTGAACAGAAAGCGCGTGACTTAGAAGTAGAGTCTACCCAAAATGCACTTTTTGATAAGCGATTAGCCGAAGAAGAAGTCTGGATAAGACAAGGCATTAAAGCACGAAGAACGCGTAACGAAGGACGAGTACGCTCTCTTGAAAAATTACGTGTTGAACGTCAGCAAAGACGTGAAGTTAAGAAGCAAGGCGAAATTAATATATCAACAGGAGATCGCTCTGGTAAGTTAGTTTTTGAGTGTGAAAACTTGCATATGGCGTTTGGTGATAAAACAATATTCAAAGGCTTAGATTTATTGATCACGCGAGGTGACCGTTTAGCACTTATTGGGGCAAACGGTACTGGTAAGTCAACATTAATCAAATTGATCATGGATCAGCAACAACCCACATCGGGGAAAATGCGCGCCGGTGTTAATTTAGATGTTGCTTATTTTGATCAACATCGTGATGCTTTAGATTTGAATCTGACTGTTCAAGATACTGTTGCTGAAGGTAAACAAGAAGTGACAGTTAATGGTGTTACTCGTCATGTTCTCGGTTATTTACAAGATTTCTTATTTAGCCCAAAACGTGCAAGAACGCCTGTAAGAGCTTTATCAGGTGGAGAGAAGAACCGCTTGTTATTAGCGCGTTTATTTTTAAGACCCAGTAATTTATTGATTCTCGATGAGCCGACCAATGATTTGGATATCGAAACTTTAGAATTATTAGAAGAAGTCGTTGCAAATTATGCAGGAACGGTTATTTTAGTCAGCCATGATCGAGATTTTGTTAATAATTGTGTAAACACTTGCCTTTACTTTGATGGCAGTGGTCAAATAACAAATATAGTAGGTGGTTATGATGATGTTGATAGTTACTTAGCTTATAAAGCAGAGCAACGTAAGCAATTAGCTGACGACGTGACACCAAAGACCGCGATAAATGAAAGTAAGACTGCGGTTAAAGTTTCTACAAAGAAAAAATTATCATTTAAAGATAGTCGTGAATTAGAAGCGTTACCAGAACAAGTTGATGAGCTAGAATCGTTAATTAATTCACTGCAAGAACAGGTCAATGATCCTAAGTTTTTTAGCAAAGATAGTGATATTAAAAAAAATATATTGAACCAGCTTGCAGAAAGTGAGTCAAAACTCGAAATCGCTTTCGCAAGATGGCAAGAGCTAGATGAATTATAACAAGAAATGAGAGTTAAGTAGTTATATGAACAAATTTGTAAAATCGGTATTAGCGTTAGGTATTAGTAGTGCTTTAAGTTTATCAATTGCACATGCAGCTAAATATGAAGTTATCGATAAAGGCGGTATAGATATAGTAAAGTTTAGCTATGCTCAGCAAGAAAATAATCAAAGTCAAATGGCGATTTCTGGTACAGATATTTATAATTTCCCCGTTCAGTTCCAATATTTTGATGATGATGATTTCGATGACATTGTGAGTTTAGCAGAGTTTACTCATGAGAATGTGATCGCTCTAGAAGATATTGAAGACGAAAATGCTTTAAGAGCCGGTAACCCTACGGCTAATGATTTAGCTTGGGTGGTGCGGTTTTTAGATTCTCGAATTACCAGTAGCCTTTATCAAAAAGTGGGTGCAATTGTTGCCATGCGCAACTTAACGGGTGAAGCAGGTGATACAGAAGATTTTGTTGTATTTGATCAACCATTTCCTGATACATCAACATTAACTCGTTCAACAATCGATTACGTGAATGGTATTTCCAATGGAGGTTGGATTTATGGTAATGGCTCTGCACCGTATACCGCATTACCTTTTACGGAAAGTGATGGTGACGAGGTTGTTCATTGGGTACGTGACTTTACCACTCGCGCCTTTTACTCTATTGACGCAGGTGACACAATCATTGAATTGAAACCGCCAACCGATGAAGATAAAATTCCGGAAGCTTTACGTTTCGGTGGTGAATCTGCAATTTTAGATATCAGTGAGTTAGATGGCAGTGAGTCTAGATTTGCGGTGGGTTATGCGAGTACAAGTATTGATCAAGATGCACTTGATTTTATCACCAATACATCGGGCGGTTGTGCTGATCCTAATGTTCTTGATGACCAACCTTTTGAGGTGTGTCTGCAAAGAGCTGTTGGTAGCATGTACAACACAGAAGCGATGAAATGGACCATCAGTATAGATGGCTCGATTACCGACGATGACAAACTCGGTCATTTGGTTACTCCACATACAGAAGACGATCGTGAATTTGTTAACTACGCTCAGGCCATCAATAATGATGGAGTTGCTGTAGGTTTTGCACATGGCTGGTGGGATGAAAATGAAACTGCTCCGAGTAGTAATGAATCACGTCAATTATATGCCGTAGTTTATAAAAATGGCGAAGTGAAAGATTTCACTGAAGACCATAGTAAATTCTTTGACTCGCGTGCCTATGATATCAACAACAAAGGTATTGCCGTTGGTCATGTTAAAACTTACGTAAACGGTAGTTTGCGTTCTAAGTTTTTTCATGTAGACACCAATGAGTTTGATGGAACTATGCAAATGATAAGACCAGATGACTTCTTCAATGGTTCATCAAGTACTGGCCGCGCCATTAATGAAAATGGAATTATTGTTGGTGAAGGAGAAGTTGAAACACATAATGACAGCGATAGTGCCCCGCGTCGTAAACATGCTTTTATGTATGAGATTGAAAGTAAAACATTCACAGACCTCAATGATTTATTAACTTGTAATTCTGATTACACTATAATTGAAGCACGTGATATTAATGATAATAATGAAATATCTGCTTCTGCGTTAGTGAAAGCTCCACGCCGCGATGCGAAAGGTGAGTTGATGTTTGATAAGGATACAGGAGAGCAACTTGTTGAAGATGTAGTTCGAGCTGTTACTTTGAAACCTTTACTCGATGGTGAGATTGAAGATTGTTCAGAGGTTGAAGAAAAAGTAAAACGACAAGGTGCAAGTTTCGGATTTGTGGGTTTATTTACTTTATTAATATTAGGCTTTAGACGTAGATTTTCAATTGAAAGCTAATTAATTGTTTTTAATATTTTTATTAGGTCTAGATTACTCCTTAATCTAGACCTTTTTTATGTCACAATATAAATTGTTAATGGATCATAAAATAATTCAAAATGAAGATTTCTGAAGAAGAAAGAAACGCAGTCTATAAAACCATTTTTTCGCGTCGTGATGTTCGAAGCGATTTTATTAATTGCAACATTCCTGAAGATACTTTATTGCGAGTATTAACCGCAGCACATCACGCACCGAGTGTTGGTTTTATGCAACCTTGGGATTTTATCATTGTTAATGAAAAAGAAACAAAACAAAAAATTAAGCATGGGTTTGATCAAGCTAACGAAAATTCTAAAGCTATGTTTAGTGATGATAAACAAAAAGAATATCAAAAATTTAAACTTGAAGGTATTTTAGAAGCACCCATTGGAATTTGTGTTACCTGCGATAGAGAAAGAAACGGGCCAGTTATTTTAGGTAAAACTATCAAAGCTGAAATGGACCTGTACAGTGCAGTGTGTGCCGTACAAAACTTATGGCTTGCAGCAAGGGCAGAGAATTTGGGGGTCGGTTGGGTAAGTATTATTGAAGATGACGTTCTTAGAGACGCTTTAAGTATTCCATCAAATATAGAGATAATTGCTTATCTGTGTATAGGTTATGTCACTCAATTTAAAGATAAACCTGAACTTGAAAGTGCGGGGTGGTTACCAAGACGATCGGTTGACAAAGCGATACACTATAATAAATGGTCAATTGACGAAGACTAACAATATACATTGGAGCAAATCATGGTAGAAGAAACAATATTTTCAAAAATTATCAGACAAGAAATACCAACACCATTACTTTATCAAGATGAACTTGTTACAGCATTTAGAGATATAACCCCTCAAACAAATACACACGTACTTATTATTCCAAATAAATTAATACCTACAATCAATGATGTTACTGAGGATGATGAACTTACCTTAGGCCGAATGATTACGGTAGCAAAAAAAATAGCCAAAGAGGAAGGAATAGCTGACGATGGATATCGTCTCATTATTAATTGCAAAGATCATGGTGGACAAGAGGTTTATCACATTCATATGCATTTAGTAGGCGGCCAACCGTTGGGTAAAATGTTGTCTGTTTAAGCTTTACTTACATTATGTTAAATATAAATGAGACAAGTCGCTGAAAAGCCAAGGTCAACGGTAATGCGTGAATCGTAAAGCTACTCCATAATTAAAATAGGATCTTTTACTGGTTGTGCTGTGTGAATTGGAAAGAATTATTAGAAAACAAAAATCGACTGTTTTGGCTAGTTCATAGCTGCAGTTGGTTTGGTTTTGCTTTAGTGCATTACTTAGGATCATTGTTACATGATCCTCGTGATATTTTTGTGGTTATTATTTTTCTGAATGCTTACGCAGGCTGGCTGTTTACCGTACCTTTGCGATACCTTTATCGCCGAGTTTGGAACTTTAGTCCTGCAAAAATAGCGGGTGTCGTCATTGTTGCCTCTTATTTAATTGGTGTTCTTTGGCAAGTTGTCAAAAACGTTAATCATTGGGAAATATATAAGCACGGTTACCGTCCTGATTTTTGGCTGTACTATACTTCCAATAGTGTTTATTCATTTTTTATTATTTTGAGCTGGAGTGGTTTGTACTTTGGAACAAAATATTATCAAATGCTTCAAAAAGAAAAACAAAATGTATTAGAAGCGAACAGTGTTGCTCATCAAGCTCAGCTAAAAATGCTACGTTATCAGCTCAATCCACATTTTCTCTTCAATACCCTAAACGCAATTTCCACCCTGATTTTAGTGCAAGAAAATAAAATAGCGAACGGCATGGTGACGAAGTTAAGTGAATTTCTACGCTACTCTTTAGATAAAGACCCGATGAAAAAAGTGACTTTACATAGTGAACTTCACGCACTTAAATTATACCTAGATATCGAAAAAGTTCGTTTTGAAGACCGGTTACGCGTCGAATTTATTGTGGCAGATGATTGTAAAAATGCATTAGTACCGAGTATGATATTGCAGCCGATTGCTGAAAACTCCATAAAGTATGCTATAGCATCACAAGAAAACGGTGGCACAATTAAAGTAACGGTTACGCGCTTTGCTAATGACCTATTATTAGAGCTTGCAGACAATGGACCTGGAGCTGAAATTACAAATGGTAATTTGTATCGTGAAAATGGTGTCGGACTTGCAAATAGCCGTGAAAGACTACAGGCGTTGTACGGCAATAATTATTCTTTAGTTGTTGCCAATAATCAGCCCAAAGGTGTTAAAGTAAGTATTCGAATACCACACGAACTAGAGGAACATACATGACAATGCTTCTATCAACAATCATTGTTGATGATGAACCTTTGGCAAGGAAAGGCCTAACAGTGCGTTTAGCTGAACATAAAGACGTTGATATAATTGCGCAATGTCATAATGGTCGTGAAGCACTTGAAGCTGTACGTGCATATGAACCTGATTTAATGTTTCTTGACATACAAATGCCAGGACTCAATGGTTTTGAAGTGGTGCAAGCTATTATTGAACAGGGTCTAAAGCTACCGATAGTCATTTTTGTTACTGCCTTTGATCAATACGCGTTGCAAGCGTTTGAAGTTCACGCTCAAGATTATTTGTTAAAGCCAGCAGACGAAAATCGTTTAGCTGAGTCTATGAATAAAGTTAGACAGAAACTTATCAGCACAGAAAATGCTGCTCATAAATCAAAACTCATTCAACTTGTTAGCGATGTAACAGGTAATGACTGCGAGAAAATTCTAGAAGAGTTGTCTAATAACCAACCCGTAAGTTTGTCGTCTTATTCCGATATATTGGCCATTAAAGATGCCGGTGAAGTTAGTCTAGTTCCTGTAAAAGACATTTTATGGATAGACGCTGCGGGGGACTATATGTGTGTTCACACTGCAAATACCACGCATATTCTAAGAAAAACCATGAAACAGCTTGAAGAGATTTTAGACCCCAAGCAATTTGTTCGTAGCCATCGTTCTACTATCGTTAATAAGCATTATATTGATAAATTTTGTAGCCAGCTTAATGGCGAATACTATTTAGTGATGAGTAGTGGTAAAGAGTTAAAGGTGAGCAGAAGTTATAAAGAAAAAGTTAAACAGGCTGTTGGTATATGAATACTTCAGTCACTGAAATCTGAACGCTTATCTATTTTTAAGGCTTAATAACATTTTTAGTCAATGCTAATCTTATTAAGCGCTATACAAATTCAGTAGAACCGTACATTTAAAATATGATAATTGGATCCGCATTATGAGACATAATTTGTATAGTCTGATTGCTGCTAATCGTTTGTTGTTTTTAGTCCTTTGTAGAGTCATAAATACCCTAAATAAGATCTGACAAGGGGCTTCGAACACCGTTCGCTCCGTGTTCAAGTACATGGGTATAAATTTGTGTTGTTCTTAAATCACTATGACCTAGCTGTTCTTGTACTGTTCTTATGTCTGCTCCCCGTTGCAATAAATGGGTGGCAAATGAATGTCTTAATGTATGACAGGTTATCCTTTTATCTAACTTTAACTGATTTGCTGTCTTCTTTACCGATTTTTGAATACTACTTTCATTTAGGTGGTGACGTCTTAGATATTGAGAGTCTTGTTCTGGTTGAATACTCAATTGTGAAGATGGGAACAAATATTGCCATTTGAGTTCTTTAGCTGCACTCGGATATTTACGGCTAAATGCATTAGGTATCCATACACCTTTATATTGAGTATTATTTAAATCTAGATGATGATACTTTCTAACCCTTTGAATTTGCTGATACAGTTCAGGAATAAGCTCAGTGGCTAGGGTAACTCTTCTGTGTTTACTCCCTTTACCATTCCAAACAGAAATACAGTGATAGTCAAAGTCTATATCTTGAACTCTTAGGCGAATTGCTTCCATAAGTCGTAGCCCACTACCATATAGAAGGCTTACTAATAAATGATGTTGTGGTGGTATGTGAGAAAGTAATTTCATGACCTCTAAAGGAGTAAGTACATCAGGCAACTTTCTAGGTTTACGACTTAAATTAAAGTTTAATTTTAAACTCAATTCATTTTTTAGAATTTCTTTGTATAAAAAAGCTAAAGCATTTAATGCTAGTGATTGGGTAGCCGATGACACATTTTGTTGATTAACTAAATAACTTAGAAATCTTTCAACTTCAAAATCCCCCATGAGGGCAGGATGGGTTTTATTCGAATAGTTGATAAAATATTTAATCCAATGGATATAGGTTTCTATCGTTCTTTTAGCGTATCTTAAGTTTCGCATATGCTCAACGATACTTAATAAAAATGGAGATTTTGCATCCATAATATAAAACCCTGTTACTGTACGTTTATACAGCTTAGGTTGTATTCAGATCTTTTGCCAATAAAAGTTAAATTTCGGCGTTGCATCTTTTGAAATGTTTAGAAATATAAAAATGGTAGTCTTGTTATTAGCTTGCTAGATGTGCTATTAATTACTGTAAATAAAGAAGGAAGAGTGAACCATATTATTTGTTAACTTTTTCTTTCTAATAAACTGTTATGTATTTAATCGGAGTATGCAGTTTAAAATGGAAGTTTTAGTTAAAATACTGGTGATTGGTATTTTTGCAACCGTAATAATGGATATTTGGGCTACATTCTCAAATAGAGTTTTAAAATTTCCTAGAACCAATTGGGCAATGGTAGGGAGGTGGCTAGGACACATTCCCAAAGGAAAGTTTTTCCATAACCCCGTCAGTGATTCTCCTGAAGTCAGATATGAAAATGGTTTAGGTTGGGCATTTCATTATTTTATAGGTATTGTATATGCGACA
>Ga0105354_1002173_pt1 | contig 11763 bp, 7 predicted proteins | sample GOMGulsemesocosm_FD_83658 | JGI IMG/M metagenome (GOLD analysis project Ga0105354, IMG submission 83658) | Methane-oxidizing microbial communities from mesocosms in the Gulf of Mexico - GOM9B Gulf of Mexico | ecosystem: Environmental > Aquatic > Marine > Cold seeps | place: USA: Gulf of America...
ATAAACTTTTTCATTCTTTCTTCATTTACTTTTCCATCATTATTAACTACTTTAGATTTAAATAACATTTTTACAATTCCTTTTCTGGATTTTTGAATTTCAAGTTCTTTGTCATAATCTATAAATCTTACAATATAATATGAAGTAGGGTTTTTTGAATTTGGAGTCGGATCATAATATTTTAAAAAAATGATTTCATCATCACTATCAAGTCCATAGATAGACATGTTACCAGTTTCTTTTTCAACTTTTACATAAGGAGTCCCGTCAACATAGGCAATATCTTTTTTTATTTTAACTTTTTGCGCATGTGCCATTCCAATAGTGAATAAGCTAATTAATAAAAGTGTAGATAATTTTAGTTTCATAATTTTAAATAGTTAGTTAATTTTTAAGTTTGCCTTCTTTTTTGTTATATAAGAGGACTTCCTGTCAAAAATACAATTATTTTAAAAAAAATTAGTATTCAAGTTATTAGCTTTTAAATAAAGTAACTTGCTTACTAATTTTTTATAAAATTTTTATGTTAAAGAATTGTTGGCGTAATAAATAGTATAACAAAGGCTACTCAATTGAGTAGCCTTTGTTATTAAGAAGGGGTAATATAGTGTCTATTTTTCACTAAACAATCTAACTTTTAATCTCTGTACTAAATAGAATAATATTGGTACAACAATTAAGGTTAAGAATGTAGCAATGAATAGTCCGTAAATTACGGTCCATGCTAATGGTCCCCAGAAAATAACATTGTCACCTCCAAAATAGATATTAGCATCAAATTCACTAAATAAGGTGTAGAAGTTAATGTTTAATCCAATTGCAAGCGGTATCAAACCAAGAATGGTTGTTATTGCTGTTAGTAATACTGGACGTAAACGCGCTTTTCCTGCTAACACAATACTTTCGTGTAAGTTATCATGGTCCAAATACATGTCGTCTGCTAATTGAAGTTCTTCACGTTTTCTATCTATTAGTAATTGGGTATAGTCTAAGAGGACAACACCGTTATTTACAACAATACCTGCGAGGGAGATAATTCCCATCATAGTCATCATAATAACAAAGGCACTTCCGGTAATTACAATACCTCCAAAGACACCAATTAAACTCAAAAATATAGCAAGCATAATAATTGCTGGCTTCGAAATAGAATTAAATTGGAAGATTAGAATTAAGAAGATTAATCCAAGTCCAGTGAAAAAAGCTCCCATTAAGAAAGACATTTGCTTATTTTGCTCTTCAATTTGGCCTGTATAATCAATTTTTATTTGATTAGATAGATCAGTGAAATTTTTCATTTCTTCTTGAATGTTCGAAACAATAATGGCAGGGTCTGTAAATCCAGGGGCTAAAGCTGAATATATGGTAACAACTCGCTTTGTTCCTTTATGTTTAATAGCGCTAAAACCAGAAGTGTTTTTCTGTTTCGCTAATACTGATACCGGTACTTCTTTTATTTGCCCAGAAGCCATATCTCTAAACGTTATCTTCTGGTTAAACAGCGCACTTGTGTTGTATTTATTGTCTTTGTTAAAACGAACATAAATATCATAATCTTCACCTGCTTCTTTATAAGTTCCTGCTTTAGCTCCGAAAATAGAATTACGTAATTGTTGTCCTACTTGACCAGTACTCACACCTAATTCACCAGCTTTTTTTCTGTCAACAGTAACTTGCATTGATGGTTTTGATTTGTTTACATCAATTTTCAACTCATCAATACCTGCTATATTTTTTGAATTAATGAAGTCACGCATCCGCTCAGCAGTGACAATTAATTCTGAATAATTAGGGCCTTCAATTTCAATATTAATAGGCGCACCAGCAGGTGGGCCAGCAGCATCTTTTTCAACTGATATTGAAACACCTGGGTATATTCCAGTTAAAGCAGTTTGTATTTTTTGCCTTAAAACTTCACTATCTTCTCCTTTTCTAAATTTGTATTCACGCATGGAAGCTGTAATTTTTCCTTTATGCGGGATTTCGGCTGTAGATCCACCGTCTGTTTGTGGGTTTCCAGCTCCGTCACCTACTTGAGCAACTGCAGATTCCACCAAGAAATTATGATTGTCATCCATGTATTGAGAATCATTAATGACGGTATAGACACGCTGCTCAATCTCCTTGGTAATTGCGTTGGTTTTTTTAATAGCGGTACCTTGAGGGTACTCTATATAAACGATAATTTGATTTGGTTTATTATCTGGGAAAAATTCAATCTTTGTGCGTTGACTAGCTACGGATGCACCAAACCCTATGAAGGCAAGAATAAGTAATGCAAATGTTGCTATAACGATGACATATGGCCTTTTCCCTTTTAGAGTTCCACGTAATACTTTTTCGTAAAAACGCTCCCAACGTGTCAATATTTTTGTTTGGAAATGATTTGCCATTTTACGTAATATAAAGCGATATACCCATAGCATGATAGCAGTAAAAATCATGATACTTCCTAAGGCTCTATATTCACCACCAAAAATTAAGATTAAAGCTCCTATGCCAGCTACAATACTTGAGATTGTTATTAGTTTTTTTATAGGCATTTCTTTATCTTCAGTTTTCATGAATTGAGATACCATTACAGAGTTAAAGAAAATAGCAACAAATAATGATGATCCTAAAACAGCAGAAAGCGTAATTGGGAAATATTTCATGAATTGCCCCATAACTCCCGGCCATAAGCCTAAAGGGATAAAAGCAGCAACTGTAGTGGCTGTAGAAATAATAATAGGAAAAGCAATTTCACCAATACCTTTTTTAGCAGCTTGAATTCTATTCATACCCTCTTCATCCATTAGTCGATAGACGTTTTCAACAACAACAATTCCGTTGTCTACTAACATTCCGAGTCCCATAATCAACCCAAATAGAATCATAGTATTCATGGTGTATCCTAATGCACTTAAAATCATTAATGACATAAACATTGACATTGGAATAGCAAATCCTACAAATAATGCATTTTTGAACCCTAGGAAGAACATTAGTACTCCAACAACTAGTATGATACCAAAAATGATGTTATTTACTAAATCATCTACCTGACCAATTGTTTTTGATGATTGATCATTAGTGATAGTAATTTTTAAATTACTTGGGAAAACATTATCCCTTGCATCTTTAACGATTTGATGCACTTGCTCAGCAGCAGTAACCATGTTTTTTCCTGAACGTTTTTTTACGTCAAGCATTACTACTCGCTCACCGAATTCACGAGCATAAGTAGTTGTTTCTTTATCTTTAAAGGTAACTTTTGCAATATCTTTTAAGTAGATTGGATTGTTGTGTTCAGACTTTACAACAAAATTTTCTAAATCTTTTGGTTTTTCAATTTCACCAATAATCCTAACCGTTCGTCTTTGTCCACTCGCTACTAAGTTTCCGGCAGACATAGTTAGGTTCCCATTCCCGATGGAATTCTTAATATCGTCAAAACTAACTTTGGCAGCCATCATTTTGTAGATGTCTACAGCTACTTCTACTTCCTTAGCTTGAGCACCTCTGATGTCTACTTGCTTAATTTCTTGTAAACCTTCTATTTTTCGTTCTAAATATACACCAAACTCTTTTAGTCTTTCAACGGTATAATCACCTGAGATATTTATATTTAATATGGGCATTTCTTCTGACATACTTAAGTTGAAAACCGTAGGCTCTACTTTTGCTCCGTTAAATGTAGGCCAGTCTTCTCCAGAAGTTTCTGTGTCAATTTTATCTTTTACTTTTTGTTTAGCCTCTGCTACGGTAAGGTTTTCATCAAACTCAATAATTACCATTGATACATCTTCTTGAGAAGTAGATGTTAATTTTACTAAATTACTAACTGTTTTTAATTTGTCTTCAAGCGGATTAGTAATTAGTTTTTCGATATCCTCAGCAGTGTTCCCTGGGTAAATAGAGCTAACATAAATTTTTGTTTCTTTAATTTCTGGAAAATTCTCTCTAGGCATACTAAAATATGCAGAAATCCCTAAAAATAATATCAACGCAATCATCATATAGATGGTCGTTTTATTATTTATTGCCCAAGAGGATAGCCCGAATTCTTTATCGGTATTCTTTTTTTGTTCAGACATAATTATAATGTTATGATTTTCACAGTTTGACCATGTTTTACATTTCTAGCACCTTCATTGATGACCTCATCACCGTTATTGATTCCTTTTAGAACTTCAATAACATCCCCTTGAGTTTTTCCAGTTTCAATAATAACTTTTTTAGCAATTGCTTCTTTGTTGCTCTTTTTCTCAGTAATAACATATACATACTGCTGACCTTCTGCATTTTCAGAAATAATACTTTGAGGTAGTAATAAAGCTTTATTGTTAGTGTAGTCGTTTATTTTAAGCTTTGCAGTAAGGTTAGGTTTGATGCTTTTGTCTTTGTTAGGAACTGCAATTTCAACTTTAAATGTTCTGTTTGCTGGGTTGATAAAATCACTAGTTTGTCTAACTTTAGCGTTTATTGTTTTGCCTAATACAGGAAACTCTATTTCAACATTTTTGTCTTTAGTAACATTAGTAATATAGTTTTCAGGAACATCAGTTTCAATATACATATCGTCTAAACTTACAATGCGCATTAATTGTGATTGTCCAGGTGCAACAACACTTCCTTGCTCAGTAATAACATCGTCAATAGTTCCTGAAAAAGGAGCTCTAACAATTGTTTTTGCTAACTGGCTCTGAGCTTGATTAACTGCTTTTTGTTGCGATTCATAGCTTGATTTCGCTTGTAAATATTGAATTTCTGAGCCTATTTTTTGATCCCATAAGCGCTTTTGACGGTCAAATGTAGTTTTTGCTAAGTCTGATTGAATTTGTAATTGAGCAACTTGTTGACTCATTCCAGCGTCATCAATTTTTGCTAATATTTGTCCTTTCTGTACTTTTTGCCCTTCTTTTACGTATACTTTTGATAATACTCCTGAGTATTCAGGATACAATACCAAAAGATTTTTAGTGTTCACATTACCTTGTAATTCTAAGTAGTGATTAAACTCGCTTTCTTCTATTTTTACAGCTGTTACTAAAGGAAGTTTTTTAGTAAGATCTAAGTCAGCTATTTTTGAATCCAATTTTTTTATAGCATTATTTAACTGTTGTTGTTGTGAAACAATCTCAGTTCTTCGAGCTCTGATTTTTTCTAAATTACCAGAAGCGATTACATCTTCAATAGTTGCTTCTTTATTTCCTCCACATGATAAAATAAGAAGAGATCCGATTACTAATGTATATATGTTTTTCATTTGTAAATTGATTAATTAGTTTTATTCAATAATGTTTCTAGAGTAACTTTAGTATTGATTACTTCTAGCATTGCTTGTAAATATTCTTGTTGCGTGCTATATAGTTGTTGTTGAGCTTGCCTTAAATCAAAACTGGTAGTGATTCCTTCAAAAAATTTTGTTTGATTCTTTTTTTCAATTCGTTCAGCTAAAGTTAAATTCTCTTTAGAACTGTTAAATTGTTCAATTGCAAACTGATAATTACTTTTTGCAGTTGCTACTTGAAATTTTAATTGCTTTTCAGTTTCTGATAAATTGTTTTCTGCTTTTTCTAAGTTTATTCTTGCGCGTTGTGTTTTAGCTGATCGTTGTCCTGAGCTAAAAATAGGAACGTTTAAACTCACTCCCAAAAGAGAAGAGCCAAACCATTGTTGCTCTTTATTTAAAAAGTCGAATTTATCACTGTTTCCTGCGTATCCGCCATTAATAAAAGCTGATAAACTTGGTAGTGCTTTAGTTTTCTCTAACTTTAATAGTAGTTCTTTAGATCGTTTGTCATTAGCTGCTATTTTATAGTCAATAGTGCTTTTAATTTCGTCAGAAGTATTCAGTAACTCTAAGTCTACGTTTTTTAAAGCCAATATTTCTAATGTTTCGGTTAGTGTAACTTCGGTATTTAAATCTGATCCTAACGTTATATTTAGCATTTGATGCGAAATGCTGTTTAGGCGAAGTGCATTTTTATACCCGTTAGTGATTTGTTTTAAGGTAATTTGTAATTGCTCTACATTTTCTTCTTCAGTTAATCCATTTTCAAAAATTGCCTTTGTTTCACGAAGGTTATTTTCTAAGACAGTAATATTTCTTTCATAAATAGAAATGCTTTCTTGAGATAGTAATACATTTCCATATGCGTTTATCGTGGCTTTTCTAACTTCTAAATCAGTTTTGTCTTTAGCATTTTTTGAGATTTCAAGGAATACTTTGGCGGCTTGTAATCCAACCAAATATGATCCGTCAAACAATAATTGTTTTAAAGTTGCTGTAGCATTTACGGATTGTTTAGTTCCGAAGGCTACTGGTACAAATGTCCCAGGCTGTCCGCCTGCAATTTCTCCAGGAAGTAAACTAACCTGCTGTTTTAACCAATTATTGTAATCAATATTTGCACTAATTTGGGGTAAGCCTATTGCTGTAGTTTCCCATTTTTGTTTTTCAGCAGCATGAATGTCTAATGTGGCATTTTTAGCTGAGGTGTTGTTTTTAATTGCATAATCGATGGCTTCTTGTAATGATAGATTTAAAGGTTGCTCCTGAGCAAATCCTAAAAAACTAAATAAGATTAGTGTTAACGAAATTTGTAGCTTCATTTATACTGATTTTGATATTAGGTTATTCAATAGTTGTAATCCTTTTTCGGTACTAATACCTCTTAAATGGTATTCTAAATAGTTTTCCATTAATGTGTTTATGGAGAATAGTTGTTGCGGGAATAAATCAATGTCTTTAATGCTAATCATACCAGAAAAATATAATCTGGATATAAAAGCGACATCAATTGAGATTCTGTATAGCCCTTCTTCAATTCCCCTGTTTAAATTATCAGTTACACATTCCTGCATGACGTCAAATTGTTTGCATTTTAAGTTCTTGTATATTTCAGGATAATATTTTTGCAATTGATACTGAGGAGAGGATTTTTCGTCTTTTAAATGAAACATTACAAATTTTTTAATTTCATATAACTCTTCAATCGGATTGCTTTTTTCGGCACAAATAAGATTAATTCCCCCGGATATTAATTCGAACAACCCTAAAGCAGCAGCTTCAACTAATTCCGTTTTATTTTTGTAATGTTTATAGATGGTCTTTTTAGATATCCCCATTTCGTTAGCTAAATCATCCATGGTAACACTTTTGAAACCAAGTGTTATGTACATGTCTGTTGCTTTAAGTAATATGTTTTCTTTCATAATGATGCGACAAAAATACGGCAAGAAACTTTAAAAACAATAAAAGTTTCCTTAGTTTTAAGAAACTTTAACATTTTGAAATATTTTTTTTCATTCTGAATATCAATAACATATGTTAATAATGTGGGGTTTGATTAATCATAATTTTAAAATTTTATTGGAAGGAAAACCTGTTGATGGGATTAAGTTTGCTTTTACACGGAGTTATTGTTTTAGGTTTTAGCTTATTAATGTATTTTTGCATCAAAATTCAGATTTAATGTTATCAATTGATTCTTACAGGGAAGTTTTTACATCTTATTTACAAGATAAAATTCAAACGAAACAACCAGAAAGTTTATACGAGCCAATAACGTATATCTTAAAGTTGGGAGGAAAACGACTGCGCCCTGTTTTAACCTTAATGACTGCGGATATGTTTGATGCTGATCACAAAGAGGCATTAAATGCGGCGTTAGCAGTTGAGGTTTTTCATAATTTTTCATTGGTACATGATGACATAATGGATGATGCTCCATTAAGGAGGGGTGAAGAGACGGTGCATGAAAAATGGAATTTAAATACTGGAATTCTTTCCGGAGATGCAATGTTGATACAAGCATATCAGTTATTTGAAAGCTATGAAAATGATACCTTTAGAGGTTTAGCTCAGATTTTTAGTAAAACAGCTTTAGAGGTATGTGAGGGACAGCAATATGATGTTGATTTTGAAGTTCGAAATGATGTAACTGAAGCTGAATATTTAAAAATGATTGAATATAAAACGGCTGTTTTAGTTGGTGCTGCAATGAAAATGGGAGCATTGGTTGCTGGTGCATCAGAAGATGATTCGCAGAAAATTTATGATTTTGGAAGATTGTTAGGAATAGCTTTTCAGTTACAGGATGATTATTTAGATGCCTTTGGTGATCCGGAAACATTTGGAAAACAAGTAGGGGGAGATATTATTGAAAATAAAAAAACTTTCTTGTATTTAAAGGCTATAGAAAATGCTGATAGCAACGATAAAGAAAAATTAGCGGGACTGTTTGCTAATAAAGATAGAATTGATAATACTACTAAAGTTGTATTTGCAAAGGAAGTTTTTGATAGAAGTGGCGCTGCTGAGTTAACAAAAAAAGCTATTAAAAATTATACTAAACAAGCTTTAAAAGTATTAGATTCAGTTTCTGTATCTGATGATAAGAAACGAGTATTAAAAGACTTTGGAGAAAGTTTAATGTATAGAACAATTTAAAACCAATAAAAGAATAAAGACGGCCACACTGTTAGAGGGTAGACTTGTGCAAATGGTGTATAAGTAGTTAGGTTAGATGCTAACTAATTAAACTTTTTTTGAGTATAGAAATAACACATATCAATCAATTATTAGATGTTGCTGTAGGGGAAGCTCTTTATTGCGCACTAATTCGTCAATTGAATAAAGATTTTGTATTAGCTAATTTAGAATATGTGATTTCTGAAGATTGTACTCCTGAAGTATTAAAACAACAACTCAAAATAATTGTTACCGAATTAGTCAATAATGAATTCGATTCGTTTTTAAACTTATTATACCGAATTGACTTGCCAGAGCATAAAATGATAGACCTGCCTAAAGAAAATCAAGAAGCATATATTGCTTCAATAGTATATTTGATTTTAAAAAGGGAATGGCAAAAAGTATGGTTTAGGAAAAATTATTCGTAATCACTACTATCTGATAAAAGAAAAAAGACTCAGGGTTAACTAGCTTAATAAAATGTTTAGTTTTGTAAAAGGATCAATGATTTTAATCAGACAACATTATAGTTAATAGCACTACTATCCGAAACTTTGTTGATACGTGCTAAATAAATTCGTTATTTAACAATGCTTTGTTCGCTTTAAAAGTAAAAAACTTAATTCCTCCTAATAAAAATATATGTCAAACTGAGCTTGTCGAAGTCTTATGAGAACTAATACTTGATGGATTTCGAGAAGCTCAATTTGACAATAAATTTAGTTTTACTTAAAACTTTCGGATGATAGTGAGTTAATAATGAACTTCCTCGGGAGAAACCCATGAAGTATGAATTAAGACTATAGTTTTTCGAATAAGGTAGGCTTTGGGGTCAAAACCCGATGGCGGGTTAAAAAAATACTCTTATAAAAGGAATAAAAGCAGTTCCATAAACACTTTTTCGATCGTTATATAATACATCATATCGCATTCCTATTGCGCCAAAATCACCAATAGAATAACCTGCTCCTAAAAAGAAAGCTGGAGCCCAGTAATTGGTATTTGAATTAAAAATCTTGTCTTTATAGGTTACATTATTTTGTTCAAATTCTGCAGACAATTGAATTTCTCTTATAGGCTTAAAAAGCCCAATGATACTGCCTCCAAGTACTGTTGCGTCAAAGTTATTTTTCTTACTAGAGTAATTTCCATTTAGTCCTATTCCTCCAGAGAATTGCTTGTCAAATTGATAGATTCCACTTGGCGATAAGGCAATATTTGTGTAGTCATTACTAAAGTTTAACCCTATTGCTCCTCCAAAATGAACCTTACTCCAAAATTCACTTTTTACTTTTAGGGGTTTATTAGTTTCTGTTTCTTGTGCATTCATAATAATGGAAAAAAACAGCACAAATGATACGAAACTCAAATATTTTATAGAAAGATCCATATATAATTTATGATATCGATTAAAAATTAAAGATACAATTAAATTAAATAAAAATGAAGCTGTTGTTTTTATGAAAAATTGTATTTTTGGGTCGGTTTAGTTGGTAGTAGTTTCAGGCTGTTATAAAAGACTAAGAAACATTGTTATTCTGTGATATAATTGCAGAAACTGTTGGAAGTAATAAACTCTTTTTAATGTAGGAGTGTTAACAATAATATTTTTCGTTTGAGGCTAGTCTCAACGAATTAAACCCATAGGTGGGAAAAGATAGAAGCGAAGCATAATGGATAAGTATTCCTTTTTAAACGCAGCACATACAGCATATTTTGCTGAATTGTACGATCAATATTTAGTAAACCCAGATGGTATTGAGCCAAGTTGGAGAGCATTTTTTCAAGGCTATGATTTTGGCGCAGGAGAGTCAGGGTTAAATGGAGAGGCTACTGTAGCGGCTATCCCAGAAAATGTGCTAAAAGAATTTCAAGTAGTAAGATTAATTGATGGATACAGAACGCGTGGACACTTGTTTACAAAAACAAATCCAGTTCGTGAACGTAGACAATATCAACCAACTTTAGCTTTAGAAAACTTTGGTTTATCAAAAGCTGATTTAAATGAAATGTTTGATGCAGGATCTATATTAGGTCTTGGGAAATCAAAGCTTTCAGAAATAATTAAGCATCTTGAAGCAATATATTGTGATTCTATTGGTGTTGAATATATGTATATCAGAAAGCCAGAAGAAATCAAGTGGATTCAGGACTGGATAAATGTAAACGATAATCACCCTAGATTTTCTTCAGGAGAGAAAAAACAATTATTGTCAAAATTGAATGAAGCGGTTTCTTTTGAAACGTTTATGCATTCAAAATATGTAGGTCAAAAACGTTTTTCTGTAGAAGGAAATGAAACGCTTATTCCAGGATTAAATTTCTTAATGGAAAAAGCAACTGAACAGGGAGTAGGTCAATTCGTTGTAGGAATGGCACATCGTGGGCGTTTAAATGTATTGGCTAATATTTTTGGAAAGTCTCCAGAAAATATTTTCTCAGAATTTGACAGTAAAGAATTTGATGAAGATGAACTTTTTGATGGTGATGTAAAGTATCACATGGGTTGGACTGCTTATAGAGAGTCAGATTCAGGTAAAAAAGTTCGTATGGACTTAGCGCCAAATCCATCACACTTAGAAACTGTAAATGCAGTTGTAGAGGGGATTTGTCGAGCAAAATTAGATAATGAGTTAAAAGGTAATGAAAAAGAAATATTACCAATATTAATACATGGTGATGCTGCAGTTGCAGGACAAGGAGTTGTGTATGAGGTAATCCAAATGGCACAGCTTGATGGGTATAAGGTTGGAGGAACAATTCATATTGTTGTAAATAACCAAGTTGGTTTTACTACCAATTACCTTGATGCGCGTTCTAGTACCTATTGTACTGATATTGGAAAAGTAACTTTGTCGCCAGTATTGCATGTAAATGCTGATGATGTAGAAGCTGTTTGTCATGCATTTGCATTTGCATTAGAGTTTAGAACTAAATTTGGTAGAGATGTGTTTATCGATTTATTAGGATTCCGTAAATACGGACATAATGAAGGAGATGAGCCGCGTTTCACACAACCAAAATTATATAAAGCGATTTCTAAACACCCTAATCAAAGAGATCTTTATGCTGATAAGTTATTAGCAGCAGGTGTTATTGAAAATGGTTATGTAAAGCAATTAGAAAAAGAATATAAAGCTGATTTAGAAAAAGGTTTAGAGGCTTCAAGAAAGCATGAGAAAACTATTGTTACTAAGATAATGGCTGATGACTGGAAAGGATATGAAATCGGGAAACTGAAAGATATTCTTACGCCAGTTGATACTACTTATCCGATTGAGAAATTAGATAAAATAGCGGAA
>Ga0105354_1002175_pt1 | contig 11759 bp, 13 predicted proteins | sample GOMGulsemesocosm_FD_83658 | JGI IMG/M metagenome (GOLD analysis project Ga0105354, IMG submission 83658) | Methane-oxidizing microbial communities from mesocosms in the Gulf of Mexico - GOM9B Gulf of Mexico | ecosystem: Environmental > Aquatic > Marine > Cold seeps | place: USA: Gulf of America...
ATTGCCGGAAGTTTAGTGCTGCTTTTTGGTTATACCGCTTTATTTTCACCTAAAGGCCTAGGTATTCATAAGTTCGCAGGTAATATTTTTTTTATTGCTATGGTCATATTATCTCTCAGTGCTGCTTATTTAGAGTTACAGTTAGAAGACTTCCCAATTATGGGTATTTTATCTCTCTATTTTGTATGTACATCTTGGATGGCAGTGAAACGACAGGAGAAACACATAGGTAAGTTTGAATATTGTGCTTTTGTGAGTATTTCAGCTGTTGCCATCACATTTTATAAATGGGGTTGGGATATTGTTAATAACGAAAAGGTGCTTGAAGGTACGTTACCTTTAGAAGGTTATTTTATATTCGGCAGTTTCGCTGCTTTTGCAGCAATATTAGATTTAATTATGATAATACGTGGTGGGATTACAGGTAGTCATCGTATCGCTCGGCATCTTTGGCGTATGTGTTTTGCATTGCTTATGGCATTAATGTCATTCCTTGATCAAGATATATTCTCCGACTTAATACTAAATTCAGGCCTGCTATGGATACTGCCTATTATCCCTTTACTGATAATGACTTATTGGCTATGCCGTTTGCCGATCAGCCATTTAATCAAGGCGCGATCAACTGAGACTCAATGATTTATTTCAATTTAAATAGTGAAGCTATTTCGTGATAACCTTAACTTAGAATTAAGCGCATTAAAGATTAAATTTATGACAATCATTTATAACTTTTCAGATAATCATATTAAACAACTTACCCAGATGTATAAAGCAATGGGGTGGGGGCAAGATCGTTCTATTGAAGATGTTACAAACTGCGTGCAGGGATCTCAAATTTGTATCGGAATTTTAGATAATAATAACAATCTAATCGGATTTACTCGGATCATGAGTGATTTTATCTATAAGGCATTTATTTTTGATGTAATGGTAGACGCTCAGCATAGAGGTGAAGGCTTAGGGCAAAGACTGATGGACCTAGTCAAAAATCATGAAAAATTGGTGAAGGTAAAACAGTTTGAGCTATATTGCTTGCCTGAAATGGAAGCTTTTTATTCAAGTTTTGGTTTTTCAACAGAGGTTGGTGGGATTAAATTAATGCGATGTAATAATTTTTAATTCGAATTCAAATTGAAACAAAAATGATTAGTTTTATTTTGAAGCACCTTTCAACAACTAAAAAATGATAAAAAGAAGATTTTTATGAAGTTATCGCCAAAATCACTGAAACGATTACTTAATTTCTATCCGCCATATTTAGGTGCGGGTATAAAAATTTCACATATAAGCGAAGACTGGAGCGAATTACATGTATCTATGTCATTGCGTTGGTATAACCGAAATGCGGTGGGCACGCACTTTGGCGGTAGTCTCTACTCTATGATAGATCCTCACTTAATGCTGCTTCTAATGCAGTTATTGGGTAAAGAGTATTTAGTATGGGATAAAGCGGCAGATATTGAATTTATTAAAGCAAGTAAAAGAAAAGTCACATCGGTTATAAAAATTTCCAATAAAGACTTAGAAGAAATAAAAGTAAAAACTGAAACAGGCGAAAAATTTTTTCCTGAATTTATGGTTGAAATAAAAGATGAAAATAACGATTTAATCGCAAGAATAAAGAAAACCATATATGTTAAGAGAAAAGCTAAAAAACTTGATTAACCAGCTTTCAATTACTCTTCTGTTTAATGTGTTGAAACAAATGATAAGGCTTCTTAAGTTATTATTTTAATGTTGTCCCCATATTTGATAAGTTAAATTTATGCTGATAGTTTATTGCTTTTACCATTAGACTTAAATAAGAGTAGTTTAACTAAAAACTAGTCGCTTCAAAAGGGAGGGTGGGATTAATGCCAGTAAAACAAAGTCGCTTTTACGTATTACTATCATTGGTGTTTATATTAATTGGTTGTAGTTTGAATTCTGAAACCTTAGAAACAAAAATAACTGCACAATTAGAAAGTAATTCACAAGTTCATGGCATACCTCAACAATCATTACTAATTATGCATAATCAAGATATTGTATATCGTAATACTGTAAGTGCTAATGATATACACCATGCTATATCTGATCCCGATAAATCTATTTACCCTATATATTCAGTGACTAAACTTTTTGCTAGTACTTTGATTATGCAACTTTATGAAGCTGATAAATTAAAGTTAACTGATCCAGCATCTAAATATGTATCAAACCTGCCATTATCTTGGCAAAAAATTAGAATCGAACAATTTTTAAATCATACATCAGGTGTGCCAGAATACTGGACGTTTGTTAATGATGAATTGCAATTTCCTTCATCTATTAATGAGGTACTTAGTAATTTAGAAAATGAGCCTTTGTTATTTTTACCTGATTCTCAAATACGCTATACACAAACAAATTACATAGTGATTAAAGCCATACTAGAAGCGATAACTGAAAAATCATATAAAGAATTGGTTAATAATCGCATAATTGAGAAGTTAGATTTAAAACAAACTTGGTTAGGTAGAAATAATATTCCCAAGGAGCATCTAATAGCAGCTTACCTGCCAAATAGTGGTGACAACTTAGTCGAGAATAACGTTCGTTTCCCTGAATATGCAATTTCTCATTCAGATGCATACACAAATTTAGATGATTTAGGTAAGTTTATGTCGGCCTTGGCACAAGGGGATCTCGTTTCTAAGGAGTTGTTAATTCAACTTTGGCAACCTTATAAACTCTTAGACGGAGATGAAGGATATTTCGCTACAGGTTGGGATCACGATACTTCAGGCACTTGGCAAGAGTTAGGACATGATGGTGGCGGTGTACTACGGGTAAGGATAATGTTTAAAACTAATTTAGATGATTATTATGTATTAGTGTATTTAACAAATGGTAATAAAGATGGAGTGTGGTCTCGTACATTAGTTGATTCAGTTCAATATTATGTAATGCCAGATTTACTTTCTCGTTTAACAACACTGTTATAGAAAATGATTTTCCAAATTTTTACCATTCTTAGGTTTTTAATATGTTCAATTTAGCTCATTATAAATCGAATAAATTAATTATTAATCAGCTGGCTGGTTTTATGTACTTAGTTCTTAAAGTGCTGATATTACAAACAGGAAAACCTTCACTTATTAGAGCAAAAAAATTACTGGGTAGCTTTAATACAGAAATTAGTTTTTATCCGGAAAGTCAGCTTGAAGTGATATTCTTGTCAAACGGTGGCGAACGAACAGATAGGCATATGTATAATATTCAAAAACTTGTTCGAGAATATAATAAAATTTAAATAAAGTTACAAAAGGTATTAATTGAAATTACCTAAGGCTCAGTGAACATGAAATTACGAACAATACTATTACTTATTTTTAGTCATGTAATAATAGGTTTTTTAGGCATAGCAATCGGTATTTATTCTTTGCCGATACTGACTGCGCCACCTGCTCCCACAACAGCCAAAATAGAACGCATGTCTTTAACTGCAAAGTATACTACTGAATTTAAAAGAGACCTCAAAGGCAGTGACTTACTTCATTGGGGGGAAGGCAAAGTTTCAATTGGGGAAAACTATGTTACTTTGATGGGGAAACTCGCTCCTGGGCCTGACTATAAGCTTTATTTATCGCCTAAATTTGTTGAAACTGAAGCGCAATTTGAACAACTAAAACATTCAATGATCCAACTTGGTGATGTAAATACTTTTGAAAACTTTGTTGTTGAAATAGTACCAAATACACCACTAGAAAAATTTAATACGCTTGTAGTTTGGTGTGAGTCTTTTGGTGAATTTATAACATCAGCAAAATATCGTTAATTAGTCAGTTGTGATTTTTCACTTATACATAAAAAGAAAATTTGATACCTAGACACTCAATTTGAATACGTATTCATATAAAAAAAAGTTTAAAAAACAAGCGTTCAGTTATAGGGTTAGTTTTTTACTTTATCCTTAAATAGGACGAGATATGATAAAGAAAACTCTGCTATTGCTTGTTTGGATATCAGCATATGTTAATGCTGATTCGCTAGACACAACCCTTAAAACCATAGAACTGATGCACGTTTCCTCCGGAAATTTAACGACTTATGAAAACTTCCCCTCACGTTTTGTTAAAACGAGAAATGTGCATGTTTGGACGCCAGACGGTTTCTCTTCAGAAAAGAAATATGATGTATTATATGTGCATGATGGCCAAAATCAGTTTGATAGCAAAACCACATGGAATAATCAAGAATGGGCCGTTGATGATGTTGCTGGCGAGCTTATTAATAGCAACAAAGTGCGACCTTTTATTGTTGTGGCTATAGATAACGTAGATGAATTACGCTGGCCTGAATATATGCCACAAAAAGCGATTAGTTATTTAGATAAATCAAAAGTTGCAACTGATAATGAAATCTATCAAGTTAAATTTTTAGCGGATAAATACCTTAAATTTTTAGTGACTGAACTAAAGCCTTACATTGACAGCCATTTTCCGGTTCACACAAAATCCGAAAATACTTTTATAATGGGCTCTAGTATGGGCGGATTGATTTCCATGTATGCAGTGAGTGAATACCCAGAGATATTTTCAGGAGCGGCATGTTTATCCACTCATTGGCTCGGAGTTATGCCTGATAGTCCATTACCGATGTCAGATGCACTGATCAGCTATGTCGAAAATCATTTACCAAAAGCAGATAAACATCGCTTCTATTTTGATCATGGTACTGTTGATATTGACGCTTACTACCCGCCATTACAAAAACGAGTAGATAAATTGATGCTGGCTAAAGGGTATGATCAAAGTAATTGGCAAACTCATTCATTTAAAGGAGATAACCATTCAGAAAACTCATGGCGTAAACGTTTACATATTCCATTAAAATTTTTATTTGCTAAAAAAGAGATATTGGTTAGTTTGCCTAAATAAAGAACAATAATGAATGTATTTTATAAGGCATTTAAAGTTAATGCCTTTTTTTGATTTAAGGAAACAATATATAGTTATGTTAACTAAGGCATAAAGAGGATATTGAGCCATTTGTAAACGGTTAATTCTCTTGTATACCTGTTAAGAGTATAGATTGATCCTGAAAAGAATAGCAGCCTATTTAGAACTCATTCCTATCTAACTATTCTCTGATAAAACCCTTAAACTTTGCCAAAGTTGATTAGCCACAGGCCCTAGAATTTTTGTACGTTGTTTAATTGCATAATAGGTTATTTCCAGTTCATTTTCAGCATCAGTCAAATGAAGTCTTTTTAAGGAACCATTTTTTAAATCTTCCTCTACTAAGTAACTAGGCAATCTACCCCAACCCAGTCCACTGAGTGTTAATATTTTTTTTGTTGTTAAATCATTTACGTACCAACATCGTTGACCATCTTTTACACCAAAAGTCTGTCCCTGAGATCCCGTTCCAGAGTCTTTAACAACGACTTGATACTCTTTGCTCAACTCTTCAACATGCTTTAAGTTTGGATGCCGTGAAATCAATTGCGGCGCTGCTACATTAATTAACTTGCCCTTATATAAAGGTAAAGCCTCCAAATCTTTATTATTAATCCTTAGAGCGTCTGCAGGTGAAATGACGATATCAGTATCGTCATGCTCAAGGGCGTTAAATGCACCCGTTACATATTCTTGCTGCAGAATTATCTCTGTATCAGAATACGTGCTTCTAACTTTTTCTAACACAGATAAGACTTTAGTTAAATTGAACGAGCCTTCAAATGCGAGGGTAATGCTTGCTTCATTACCTGTAACATAATGATGAGAAAGCATTTCTATTTCTTTAGCTTGGTTCAATAATTTAAGTGCGCGTTGATATATCTGTTGTCCATGTGCCGTTAATACTAATCTGTACTTTTGACGGTCAAACAATTGAAGCCCCAGCTGACGTTCTAACTGCTTAATGCCCTGACTAATCGCTGCTTGAGTCTTAAATAATCGTTCACTACTGGCTTTTAGCGTGCCTTCTTCTGCGACCATTTTTAACATCTTTAATTGTTCAAGTGTCATAAGTTTTCTCTTGTTAGCATATTTAGATCTGCATTCATTAGAACAGCGTCAATTAATTTGAAAAAGTCTGTCTATATAGGGTGGTTTTAAAAATTAATATATTAAGTAAAAGTTTAGGTCTTATCAATATTAATTAGATTTTAATTTATTAATATTGAATATAAACTAGCTTCATCTATTAGAAACAACATTATTTGAACAGGAAAACAACATGAATAAATTTAAGACTATCGCAACTTGGATTGTAATTACTTTATTGGCAGTTTCTATGGGGGCCGCAGGTATCGGTAAATTAATGGGAGTTGAAATGTTACATCAATCATTTGCAAATATGGGGTTACCACTATGGTTTGGTTACTTCATTGGTGCTTGTGAAGTATTGGGGGCTGTCGCATTATTTGTGAAAAAACTCAGTGCCTTAGCAGCATCAGGGCTAACTGTCATTATGTTAGGTGCTATTGGTTACCATATAACATTTGATCCAATCGTTATGGCTGTACCTGCTATTGTTCTTGCAGCTTTAGCTGCCATTGTTTTTTTGCTACGAAAACAGGATAGCCTATTTAGTTTCTCGACATTAAAGGTTCAGTAATAAATATATATAAGCACTAAAAACATCATGATTAGTGCTATTACATTCGATTTTAATCAAACGAGTTAATGTAAATTATGACTGTAAAAAATAACAAAATGCCGATTATTTTTGTGCCCCATGGTGGTGGCCCTATGCCATTATTAGATGAGCCAAATCATCATGCTTTAACCCAGTTTTTAACAAATATTGATAACAACTTCTTAACCAAATTATATAAAAAGCCTACAGCGATATTAATGATCAGTGCGCATTGGGAAGAAAGAGAAGCAACAGTATCAAGTACGGCAGCACCTGAAATGATCTATGACTACCATGGTTTTTCAAAAGAATGCTATGAAATTCAATATCCAGCCCCAGGAAAGCCTGAACTAGCAAAGCAAGTATTAACGCTTTTAGGTAAAAACGGAATTAAAGGCAGACTTAATGATACTCGGGGGTTTGATCATGGCACATTTGTACCATTAAAATTAATGTATCCAAAAGCAGATATACCTGTAGTACAACTCTCACTAGTGAATAGCCTTGACCCTCAAAGCCATCTTGATTTAGGCAAAGCAATATCCAGTTTGTCAGCAAATGGTGTGCTTATTATAGGCTCTGGTTTTTCATTTCATAACATGCAGGCTTGGCAGAGAAATATGATAATGAAAGACCCTAAGACTTTGCAAAAAAGCCAAGAATTTGATCTGTGGCTAAATAAGTCTGTACTTGAACATGATCAACTAGGGCAAAAAACACATGAGAACATTGTTAATTGGGCACAAGCTCCAAATGCACGTTTTTCTCATCCTCGTGAAGAGCACTTATTACCTTTATTAGTATGTATGGGGGCTGCACAAGACGCTCAATATAGTGCTAAAAATATTTTCGTCGAAACATTCATGGGCGCTCATGTATCCGGCTTTATATGGCAGTAGAACTAAATTTTTTGTACTTCATAACAAATTAATGACAAAGGTTTGGAAACTAGAAGACAAAAGCGATTGTTTTTGTCTCTCTTTAAAATAAATTAAACGGAATATTTGTCATTATAAAAAATATGCCCACACTTATGTTTAGTAATCTATTAATGTTTGACTTCAGAGCTAAAGACAAAAATCATAATACTAGGTACAGCTATAAATATAGCAATAACAGCGAACTCTATTTATACGGCAGAAGTCTTTTTAACTTCCATAGCCTGGGCTATTATTTCTGGAACATAGATTTGTATATAGTCACAGTACACATAGCAAAACATGACAAGCACCCAAAGCAGAGAAATTTTCAATTTGACATTAATTTAAAGTCTTCAAAAACTGCAGTATTACCTTGAACAGTACTCATTCCAAGCTCTAAATTATTGAAAGTGTATATAGTAGATTACATAAAAGACTAACAGCTCAATCCCATGGATTTTTAATAAAATATTCACTTAAATAATCAATAAGTGCTCTGACTGTAGGAGATAGAAATTTCCGAGATGAATATAAAGCGTAAACACGCATTTCATTAGGAGACCAATCTGGTAGCACAGAAATTAATTTATTTTGTTTAATTAGTTGCTGTGCTAAATAAGTCGGTTGCATTGAGATCCCCGCACCGGATATTACCGCATCAAGCAAAACAGTGGCATCATTTGCTGTTAACCTGCTATTTATGGTAATTGCCTTATGAATTGAATCTTGGCTTAAATGCCAAACTTCTCTTTCAAAATTACTATGTGATACACATTGATGTGCTGTAAGATCTTCAGGAATTTGTATCTCAGGCATTGTCCCAAGGTAGCTTTCACTTGCGACCATTACAGAGCGACATTTTGCAATTGGTTTACCAATTAATGATAAATCAGGGGTAGAGGCAATTCTTATTGCTAAGTCGATTCTACTATTAATTAAATCAGTCGTATTATCCTGAACATCAATATCTATTTTTACTTTTGGGTGCTTTAGCATAAATTGACTGATAGGTTTCATCAATTGTGCATGTGCGAACGACATGCTAGTAGCGATTCTGATTGAATCAGATAATTCATCTGCAGATTTTACCTTAGATACCAACTGAAAAGCAGTATTTAACCAGTTTTCTACTTCTTCTAAGCACTGCTCGCCTAAAGTGGTTAAGGTTACTTTTCTTGTTGTACGATGAAGTAATCTAGCACCAAACCAGTTTTCCATTGCTTCAACGTATCGCGTTACCATAGCACGTGACATAGATAACCTATCAGCAGTTGCGGTAAAGCTACCTGAACGAGCAACATCTACAAATACTTGAGCTGCAGTAATTCTATCCACTAATATGCTCTAAATATGAAACAATGTTGTTCATTATTGTACGTATATCTGAGCAAATCAATTCTTTATTATTTCCTACAACTTAATTTAGAAAGTAATAGGAAAAAGAATGAACAAAGTAAAACTGCTGATCACATCAATGTTATTAGGCACTGTGTCTCAATTTTCACAGGCAGATGTGTTATCTCTCAAGGTATACAACGCTGATAGTAATAGCTTTCATGTTAATTCAACATTAGTTTATGGTGATACTGAAGCCGTTATTTTTGATGCTGGTTTTACCAAAGCGGATGCATTACGTATTGCAGCCAATGTACATGACTCAGGAAAAAAACTGACTAAAATCTTTATTAGTCAGGCCGATCCTGATTATTACTTTGGTGCTGAAATCTTAAAACGAATATTCCCGGAAGCTCAGATACTGACAACACCCGCAGTGCAAAAAGTAATTGAACAAAAAATGCAGGCTAAAGTGAGTTATTGGACTCCAAAAATGGGTAACAATGCGCCAAAGAATCCAGTGCTACCAAAATCGTATGATAAATCTAGTTTTATGATAGATGGTTATAAAGTTGAAATTAAAGGAGGTACTGGTGAATTAGCACATAGACCTTATATTTGGATCCCATCTATTAATGCCGTAATTGGAAATGTCGCTGTATTTGGCGGGTTACATGCTTGGACTGCGGATACCCAAACAACTGAACAGTTATCAGCTTGGCAAGCACAGCTAGATGATATGCAGCAATTAAAACCAAAAATTGTAGTGCCAGGTCATATGAGAGCCGGTACAAAAATTGATGCAAGCAATATTAGTTACACTTTGAACTACTTAAACGTGTTTGAACAATCGAAAAAACAAAGTGAAAATGCACAAAGTTTAATAAATTCAATGACCAAGTCATTTCCAGAAGCACAATTACCAATAGCACTCAATATTGGCGCAAAAGTACATATGGGAGAAATGAAGTGGTAAAGGCAAACTTACCTCTATCTAAATTATTATAAATTGACTGTTATCAGATTTATTAGAAATATGTCTGATAAAATTAAGCATTTAACTTATCTTTGATTTTACTATATTGGGTTCTACTTATTGGTAATTGCTTACCATTTTTTAATTCTAGGCTGTACTTACTTCCGGGTTCAGCTTTTAAGCTTGTGACTTTATTCATGTTTACAATATAAGAACGATGTATTTGTTCAAAATTTAGCGGAAGTAAAGGTAAAAGCTTTTGTATAGACTTGTCATGTAGTCGAGTCATATCATTGAAATAAACTTCACTGTAATGACCTGAAGCTGCAATATAGTCTATTTGGCTGATCTCAATTAACACTGTGGTACTGGCTTGTTTTACGCTCAGATAACGCACCCCATAATCCTGACGCTGATGTGTATCAGACAATCTATTTATTGCTTGTTCAAGCCTCGTTTTGGTAAAAGGCTTAGCAATAAAGTCTAATACACCATATTCAAAAGCTTCAATTGCTTTATCTGCGTATGCAGAAATGATTATAGTATGAAAGCTTGATGCGGTGAGTGCACTTAACATGTTGAATCCATTTTGTCCCCGTAAATTCAAATCTAAAAAAAGTACATCAATTGATTGTTGGCTTATATAATCTTGCGCATCGTCTAAATTATTAAAGCATTTTAGTCGCTCTAACTTTTCTCCTAATAACTCAGTAATTTGACGTTCTAAACGTCTTAAAATCGCGGGTTCGTCTTCTACTATTATTGCGTGCATTAAGCTTTAACCTTAAATTGGGTGATATTAATCCAAGTATCACTTTCACAATAACTTTGATAATTAAAGTGATTGTGAACTCATTCATAAGCTAAAAACTCTCCCTGAAGAAGAACGTGAAGATATCAGAATGGAAATTCTTAGCCACTTATTTGAATCTACAGCTAATAATGATTTTTACGCGAATGATAATAAGCAAATTGAAACCGAAGAAGTCCGGTTAATTAATGCGATTTCATGTTTGGGTTCGCCAGAAGAATATTTAGAGCCGCTAATCGCTGATATTTTACTTTATCAAAAAGCATCAAAAGGTAACCCTTTAGCCATAGTTGAAAGTTTGAAAAGTAATGCTCACAAAGGTATTTACCATGGGCTAGCAACATTGGTACTTGGAATGGGCTATTTTTGGGTGATAATGATTTTTATTATGTTCAGTAATGCATATTGGAAATCCAGATGTTGGTATATGGTATTATTCAACGGGAGAAGTTTCATTGTCATTTAATGCACAGCCAGGTGCGATGCAATGGCAAGAAAAATGGTTTTCATTAATCGGCATCACTAGCAGTGTCATTTTATATTGGTTATTAAATAAAATATTAAGCTTTTTTATTTTAAAATCTAAATCTTAATGTTGGGTAGGTCGTTTTAATTTGATAGGTATTTGTATATTTATGCTGGGCATAGTGGATCTGATACCCTGCAAATTTATTAATAGCTTATCCCGCCTTTTTAATATAAATATAATGGGAGTGTAAATTACTATATAAAGCTTTAATTTATTTAAGTGATTTTTATTTCTTGCAGGTGGTTATTTAAATGCATGATATGCGCAATTTCATAATCACTTTTAGTTAATTTTCCATATGCAAAATGGGGTGCTAGCTCACCGGTATAGTTTTGAAAATCTATGAATGATTGTTTTAAACGTTTTAATGCAATTAGTGTGTTTGTATTTGAGTTTATAGAAGGAGCACCAGGAATCACTTCTGCTAATCCATGTGTCATTTTTCCTTTAGATGAAAAAGTCGAGAATGCTAACTTACCTAGAGTGTTTTTAAATACAGTCGATTTATGTTCAGGATATTGGCTCATGGAATACTCAATACTTTGAGCACAATGGTTGAAGATTTCGTAAAGTGCCCAC
>Ga0105354_1002177_pt1 | contig 11752 bp, 12 predicted proteins | sample GOMGulsemesocosm_FD_83658 | JGI IMG/M metagenome (GOLD analysis project Ga0105354, IMG submission 83658) | Methane-oxidizing microbial communities from mesocosms in the Gulf of Mexico - GOM9B Gulf of Mexico | ecosystem: Environmental > Aquatic > Marine > Cold seeps | place: USA: Gulf of America...
AACAAAATTTACTTTTTCTTGCTTATTCATAGTTGTATCTTTACAATTGTAAAAATAGAAAAATTAAAGAAATGAATACATTAAAAGCAGGAGATAAAGCACCGAATTTTGAAGCATTAGATAATGCAGGAAATACTATAAAATTATCAGATTATGCTGGTAAAAAATTAGTAGTGTTTTTTTATCCAAAAGCGAGTACTCCAGGTTGTACAATGCAAGCGTGTAATTTAAGAGATAACTACCAAACGTTTTTAGCGAAAGGGTATGATGTACTTGGTGTAAGTGCTGATTCTGCTAAGCGTCAACAAAATTTTATTGATAAAAAAGAGTTGCCTTTTCCGTTATTAGCTGATGAAAATAAAGAAGTAATTAATGCTTTTGGAGTTTGGGGAACAAAAAAGTTTATGGGTAAAGTATACGACGGAATCCATAGAATTACATTTGTCATTGATGAAAATGGAATAATTGAAGAAGTGATAGATAAAGTAAAAACTAAAGCACATACGGCTCAAATTTTAGGAGAGTAAAAGATATTTTTGACTTACGAGTATAGCTATCCGAAAGTTTTTGTCTTTTATAAGTTATAATGAAAAATTTGTATTTAATAATACTTTGTTTGATTAAGGGGGGAATAACTTAATATCTAATAATAAAAAAGGTTGTCAAGCGATCTCGATAGCTACCGGGATGCCAAAGTCTGTTGAAAATTAGATTTTAAGGATTTCGACAAGCTCAATCTGACAAAGAATTAAGTTTTCTTAAAAATCTTCGGATGCTCATTATTGACAAATATTTATTATTCTAATAAATTGAGTACTACTTCCTCGGATGAAATTGTCCAATCACTTTTGCTAGATGGGTTCTATCCACATGCATATAAATCTCTGTAGTGGTAATACTTTCATGACCTAACATTAACTGAATGGCGCTTAAATCGGCGCCATTTTCTAATAAATGAGTCGCAAAGGAATGTCTAAAAGTATGTGGGCTGATGTTTTTATGTAAACTTATTTTTTCTGCTAATCGTTTTACAATAGTAAAAATCATAGCTCTAGTAAGTTGTTTTCCTCTACGATTTAAAAATAAAGTGTCCTCAAAACTTGGCTGAATATTTAAGTGTATTCTAACATCTTTCCTGTAAATCGTAATGTATTTTTGTGTTAGTGGTCCAATAGGAACAAACCGTTCTTTGTCGCCTTTTCCAGTAACTTTAATAAAACCTTCTTCAAAAAATAAATCAGAAAGTTTTAATGAAGTGAGTTCTGAAACGCGTAAACCACAACCATATAATGTTTCAACAATAGCACGGTTGCGTTCTCCTTCAGGTTTACTTAAATCTACTGCAGCTGAAAGTTCATCGATATCCTCAATGGATAGTGTATCAGGTAGTTTTCTGCCAATCTTTGGAGCTTCTATAAGTTCTAGGGGGTTATCAATTCTGTAATCTTCAAAAACCAAATAATTAAAAAAACTCTTTAGACCGGAAATTAATCGCGCTTGAGAACGTTCATTTACCACTTTTGCTACTTGATAAATAAATTCTTTTAATACGTTTGCATCAATGCTAAGTGGAGTAGTATTGATATTGTTGTCATCTAAAAAACGAATTAATTTTATAACATCTAAAGAATAACTTTCTATAGAATTGTCAGACAAGCCTCTCTCTAATTTAAGATAGTGTTTATAATCCGTTAAAGCGTTTTTCCATTTCATGGTGTTAAAAATACAAAAGGATTAAAGATAGGGTAGTTATAGCTGTGAAATTTATAAAAATGTTAAGAGATATCCAATAATTGCTCCTCCAAGAACTATAAAGGCGCTATTTACTTTATTGTACTTAAACACCAGTATTAAGCTAGTTAAAGTGATTATTATAGTCCGCCAATCGGTTAAAGTGTCCTTTCCCATGTTTATACAAACGGCTAATATCAATGCAACAGCTGCTACGTTTACGGTATCCAAAATTGTTCCCATAATTTTAGATGCCCTCATTTTGGGTATTAAAGGGTTTAGGATTAAAACGAATAAGAATGAAGGAAGGAAAATTCCTATGGTGGCAGCAATTGCCCCTGTAGCTCCGTTCATTTGCCAGCCAATAAAGGTTGCTGTAGATAAAACAGGGCCAGGTGTAATTTGCCCAACTGCAACCGCATCTATTAGTGCTTGTCTGGTTAACCAACCGTTAGCAACTAATTCCGAATCCAGGAAAGCAAATAAAGCATAGCCGCTACCGTAAAGAATAGTCCCAACTTTTAAAAAAGTTATAAATATTTTTAAAGCTCCTACTTTTAATGGGGCACTAGCTTGAAAAAGTACTAGTGGAATAATACTATTTAACGTATTCTTGTTTTTTTTTACGAAATAGGAAATCAATCCTAAAAGAGCACAGCTAAAAAGCGCTATAATTTCATTAACACCAAATAAACAAGCGATAGTTGTAGCGATGCCTAAAATGGCGAGTTCTTTATTTTTAATCGCTTTTTTTCCTAATCTATAGCCTGCCATTATAATAATAGCTATTACAGCAGGTTTAATACCATAAATGAATGGTTCAACCTCAGGTAATTGGCCATATTGTTGGTATAACCAAGCAAAAAAAGATGTGATTACAACTGCAGGGAAAATAAAACAAAATCCGGCAACAACAAGTCCTTTCCAACCTGCTCGTTCGTGGCCACAATGCATGGTCATTTCAGTAGAGTTCGGACCTGGAATTAGGTTGGTGGCACCTATAAGGTCGAGAAAATGTTCTTGGCTCATCCATTTCCTTTTATGTACGACTTCATCTTCCATCATAGCAATATGTGAAGCGGGTCCACCAAATGCGATACAGCCTAATTTGAAAAATAGTTTTGCAATTTCTTTTAGTTCGCTTTTCTCTGACATGTGAAAACTCGGTTCTTGTTTTTTATAAAAGTCAATTTAAAAGATGTTGCGATTTCTGCAAATAAATAAAACCTTTACTAGCTAAGTTTTATAAGCGGTATTAGTATTTGTATTAATTTTCAATTTTGTCTATCATCTCTTTGAATAAGCCCAATAAAAATTTTAGTTTTCCGGAGTCACCTGAAGCGTTAAATTTTTGGTTCTCAATTTTTACACCATACCAATCTTGTGGACCATTTTCGTTAAGTATCCAATTTATGTTAATATTGGCTATTGAAGTATTTGATATATCAATTTCGATTTCCCACCCTGGTTTGTCTAAAGTGGTTATTTGGATAGCTTCACCATGTTCCCAATTCCCATCACAATTATCCTTGAACCAATTCTGTATCCAATCTAAAATATCCATCTTTATTGAGTAATTAAAATTTATTGATTTATATGATTGCTAATGGTTTGTATAAGAATAATACGGGACAGAAAATCCGTGAATTTTCGTGTCTACACAAGCTATAAGATTTTTGTTTTGTCGTTTTATAAAAGCCAATTTTCAAATCACGAACACCTCTAAATTAAATAAATAGGAGGTGAGTAAATTAAAAGATTTGACAATATAGACAAAACTGAGAGTTAAACACCGAAATTCGTAGCATTTATAGGTTTTGTTATGTGTTGACTTTTGTTTATTGAGTTTTCTATGAAGTCAAATATTGTCTGATTATAATTTAAGCCTCCCTTTGTGGATAAGTCGTAATGACCTCCTCCTTTTACTTTTATGAATTTTTTATTCTTAGATTTTAATGCATCAAATAGTGCTTTACCATAATGGAATGAAATATTTTCATCGGAATCTCCATGAGAGATTAATACTGGTTGTTCGATATTTTTCACGGAATTTATTGGTTTAACCATATCTGGATCAAAACCAGCAATTTCTCCGGCTCTTTTTAATGCAAAATCCGTTAATACTTTTATGCCAATACCTTTTAGTTGTCTTTTTTGGTAATCATATACAATTTGATCTAACGCAGTAAATGTACTTTCTATAATACCAAACTCTAAACGGTTATCGCTTTCTAGCGCTTGAATTGCAATAGCTCCTCCCATTGAGTTTCCCCATATTCCAATTGGTACAACAGGAGCTTTTGATGTAATGTAATTTATGATTTTTGAGATATCTTTTTTCTCTTTGTAGCCATAGGTACAATATTCACCATCGCTTTTACCATGAGCTCTACTATCATAGACAATAGAAGCAATGCCTTTATCGGCTAATTTTTTAGCTAAACCAAGAAAATGTTCTTTACATCCTCCAACTCCATGAAGCAGAATCATTATTGCTTTTGTTTCGCTTTGATTTGATTGAATCCAAAAACCTTTTAGGTTTACATCTGTATCAACCTTAATATCTATATAAGAGCTTTTTAAACTTAAGCTATCTGGAGTTAAATTTTCACTTATTCTTTGTGGCTTAATTATGGAATACGGCAAAATACTATTTCCCGCAATATATCCACAAATTCCAATTGTTATAATTATAAAAATTAATGTAAAGCTTAGTTTTTTTTTCATTTTTTTCTTTTGAGCTTACACATAACGTTAAGTTATGAATAGTACGGTGCAGAAAATCCGCGGATTTTCGTGTCGACACAAGTCATGAGCTTTTCGATTTTGTTTTTATTTTTGTCGTTTTATAAAAGCCAATTTCAAATCTCGAACACCTCTGAATTAAATGAAATTGAGGTGTGTGCATTAAAAGATTTGGCAGATAAGTAAATATAGAAAAATCTTAGAGTTAAACACGGGAACCCATGTTATTTGGGGCTTTTTTTTGCTAAAGGCTTACTGTTTTTATTTAGAATAAAACTATAAAAATAGATCATCAAGGAAGTGGATGTCAGCATTAAAAAGGCTTCTATTCTATCAAAAATAAAACTTGTTTCAAAAATAGCAGTAAATAAAAAAATAAAACATAAAATACAAATTATGTTTAGTACGGTTAAGATCGTTTTTGAATTTTTGCCACCCAAATATTTATCCTTTTCTTTTGATGTGAAAAAAGTAAGTGAAAATATAAAGACACTTATTATAATAAAAACCATAAGATTAAATGAAATGTCAATTCGACTGTGAAATAACATCTGTATAAACCTCATAATCATTGTTAAAACAAGAAAAGTAACACTGATTTTTTTTAAATTTTTTAAGTCTATATAAAATTTAGCGATATTATAGTAAGATGAGTATAAATAGACGATACATACGATACAGCCTAGGACGGGTAAAAATTCGAAGATTGTATTATAACTGACTAATGTATTTAAAATAATAAAGAACAAGCCAAAAATACTAATCCACAAAACGTTCTCTATATTCTTTTTCTTTAATTCATGATTGTTGTCTGCTTTTTCTTTTTTATAAAGAGTATAAGTAGTCAAAAGACCAATTATAGTATATATGAAATAATATGGTTCATCATACCTACTAATTAATTTATCAAAAAAGAGAAGAACACTAGAATAAAATAGTGTAATGAGGATAGAACTTATTATTGCAATTCTTTTTTGTTTTTTTTTAGGGAGCACTATCATTTTGTTTTTTAATTTTTCCTAACGTTTCGCTATGAATAGTACGTGGCATAAAATCCATAGATTTTCGTGTCGACACAAGCCATAAGCTTTTCGGTTTTGATTTTAGTTTGTTGTTAATAAAAGCCAATTTCAAATCTCGAACAGCTCTGAATTAAATGAAATAGAGGTGAGTAAATTAAAGGATTTGAGGATTATGTAAATATAGACCTACTAATCGGATTATACACCAAAACTTGTGTTATTTATAGGTGTTGTTAGTAATGATTGTTAGTCTAACGTTAAATTACAATCACTACATTCAGTTTCTGATTCAAAAACCTTATGTCCGCAAGCAGGGCATTTTTCTTTATTGTTAATCCATGATATTTGTTCTTTAGATATGTCTAATGGTTCATTTCGGATAGTGTCCTTAAGGTGTTTTTTTATGAAACTATTAAATCGAAATATAGCAAGAGTAGTTGTCCCAAGATAGGAAATTGAAAACAATATGATTGGAATGAAAAACTTAAATGGTATAGGGATAATAAATGTTGCTATTAGAGATATAAAAAAATAAAAACTTAAAGTTTCTATAAAATGAATTTTATGGTTTATTGTTATTTCTTGGTTAATAGAAGAAATTTGAATGCTTCCTTTTGATATACCTCTCAGAGTGGTTGATGTAAAATTTAACATACCTGAATCATATGTAATATTATGATTAGAAGATTTTATGTTATTCGCTTTATAATGGCTTAGGTCTAGCGTTATAATTTGTTCCAATTCTAAAATGACAATAGAAGGGTCTCTTTTGGTAGTGATTTTATTTTCTTTAGAATAATTTGAAAATTTAAACATTCAATTTATTATAGATGATTTTGTTTTATGTTTTTTTCAGTTATTTCCTTTAGAAGGATTAGTCCGTTTCCATTCACATATTCTCTATGTGGATTAAAAAACCTTGTAACTAATTGATAACGATGGATCTAGCTTGTCTGTTTTTTTCATTACTGAATTCAATGCTAACTTCAACACATTGATTATAATTATCTTCTATTTCATCATCCATGGTAATGCAAGAAATTTCAGGAATAGGGGAGTTGACAAAACAATGGGTTGGAAGCCAAACAAGTATTTGTCTATTATTTGGTATTCTCGCATGATCAGGTTTTTGTCTGAAACAATATAATTTGGCATTTTGTAATATGATCTGAGTAAATTGATCCGTCAATGCAATATATAATGTCTCCTTTTCTCGTATTACTGCCAACAAGCATGCAAGCGAAATTGTGTTTATAGCTATAGTATAGCTAACTTTAGTTTAAAATTGAAGTCCCATTTTCACATTAAAAATTCTTGGACTCAAGTAATTTGGAACTGCAGATTGTTGCTTTGTGTATACATCACGTACCCAAGTATTAGTAATAGAGTTTTGTACATCGAACATATTATATATTTCAAAACCTATTTGAAACTCCTCTAAATGGTGGAATAAATGACCTTTGTTGAACTGCTTGTTTTTGTCAACAATAACGTATGAGAATCCAGCATCAGCACGTTTGTAGGCAGGTAATCTATTTTGGTATTGGTATGCATCGGCATAACTTGGAGAGCCCCCTGGTACGCCTGTATTGTATACTAGGTTTAGGTATAATTTTACACTTGGTAAATTAGGCATATAATCTTGAAACAATGCCCCGAATTTTAAACGTTGATCGGTTGGTCTGGAAATATAACCTCTATTGTCAATATTCTCTTCCGTTTTTAAATACCCAAAACTAAACCACGACTCAGTACCAGGAACAAATTCACCATTTAATCTTAGGTCCAATCCAGAAGCAAATGCTTTTGCATTATTATTTGCAGCATATCTTATTCTTACATTATCAACCGTGTACGGATTTACATTGGTTAGACTTTTATAATAGATGTCAGAAGTGAATTTGAAAGGTCTGTTCCAAAGCTTGAAATTATAATCTCCTCCAATAATATAATGAATAGATTGTTGCGCTTTAACATTAGGATTAACGGACCCATCAGCACTTCTTAACTCTCTGTAAAAGGGAGGTTGGTGGTAAATTCCTGTGGCAGCTCGTAAAAGGATATCTCTTTTCCAATCAGGTTTGATAGAAAATTGAGCTCTAGGGCTAAAAACAATTTGTGATGTTGACGTAATATTATCTCCGGTTACGGTCCAATTGTGTGTTCTAACACCTAAATTAAAGAATAGCTCATGATCACCAAGCATTGCATCTCTATTATATTGTGCAAAGGCAGAAACTCGATTTATGGTTACATTATTTTTTGCTCTTACATTCTGAAATGGTTCTAATGGTCCGGCGTATGGGGTATAGGGCTGGTTATTAGGTATTGATCCTGGTGGACGTACAGAAAACCCAGCGGAATCAATTACTTCCCATTCTATGATTTGATCCCGAATATTTTCATAATTGTATTTTGCGCCCCAAGAATATTTGTTTTTATCATTTTTGTAATCCCCTTTATGTTCAAAACTATAAATAAGGGCGTCTAAATCATTTCTAGCATGATTTAATTGTGATCCGATCCCTTCGGAAAATTCTACCTCTCCAAAATTTTCATCACCAATATTACTATTTACTTCTCCTAATCGGTATTCAGCTAAAATATCAAAATATTCTTCTTCAATAGTGTGGTAAGCACTTCCGATCAGTTTTAAAGTTAGGTCATCATTTGGTTTGTAGTTTGCTTTTACAGCCCCAAAATAGGAATTGTATTGATCTTTTTCTTGACCGTTGTAATGAACAATTAATGCAATAGGATCTTGAAGTGTTCCAAATTTAGTTTCCCTTGTTTTTGGCTCATAATTGTATTTATTAATAGCCACATTCCCTAAAAAATTAATATCTAGTTTATCGGATATTTTATAGGTCAAAAAGGTTTGTACGTCAGTAAATTTAGGATCATAGTTTGTTTCTGTTTCTTTTGCGTTTACAAATAAACTGTTGTCTCTGTAACGCACTCCTAAGATTCCTGAAAGTTTGTTGTTTTTTGAAGCACCTTCAATACTAACACTTCCACCAAGTAAGCTAGCGTCCAAACTAGCTCCAAATTTTCTAGGCTTTTTGTAGGTAATATCTAAAACTGAAGAAAGTTTATCACCATATTTTGCTTGAAATCCACCAGCGGAAAAATCTACATTACTTACTAAATCACTATTAATAAAACTCAAACCTTCCTGTTGTCCGGAGCGAACCAAAAATGGCCTGTATATCTCAATTTCATTTACATATACTAAGTTTTCATCAAAATTACCTCCTCTAACATTGTATTGCGAACTTAATTCATTGTTACCGCTTACACCTGCCAGTGTTTTTAAAATATTTGCTACTCCAGCATTTCCACCAGGAATTTTGCGTAACATTTTTGGAGCTATAGTCGTTATTCCTTCGATTCTTTCCCGTTTACCACCAGTAATGATTACAGTACCTAATTGCTCTTCATTGTAATTTAAAACAGGATTGAATTCGTAGGACTCATTTTCTTTTAAATTAAAGGTTTGCACGACTTGCTTAAAACTTATATGCGAGAAAATAAGGATGACTTCCTGATTAGCGGGTATTTGAATAGTAAAATCGCCATCTTTTGAAGTTTTGGTTCCTTCAGTACCATATGTAATGGTTACATTTTCTATTGGTACATTATCTTTATCCAATACTACACCACTAATAGTGGCTGTTTGTGAAAATGAAAAGCTAATGGTAAATAAAAGGAATAGGCTAAAAAGTACCTTGTTGGTTAATGTCATTGTTTAGTTTTTTCTAAAAAAAGTCATTTCAAAAATACTATTATTTCCAACATTATCGATAACTATAAGCTTGAATTTGTTTTCTCCGGAAACATGTGCTTTATCAGCAAAGTTATAACTCAATAAATTCTTTTTGGAATCGTATTCCATTAATACCCATTTACCATTGATGGAACCTCTATATTTTTTTATTCCAGATCCTTTATCGGTAATTTTCATGTGTAAGAAATTGGATTTACTCATCCATTTTCCTTCTTGTGTGTTAATAGGTCTAATTGTGGGTTTATCATTGTCAGAACTCAAAGTAAACTTTCCAAAATATTTTGTTTTACCAATGATGTTAGCTCCTTTTTTATAGGTAGTAATATAATAGGGTTTGTTGTTATAGCTTAAGCTACTAACAAATAGTTTACTAATATCTTCCGTGTTAAATTTATCGGTATTAAAGGTTAAAGTGATGTTTTTATGTAATGGAGTGGTTTGTTCTCCAATATGAATAGTGTCACCGATGGTTTTAAATTGTATTGGAGTATCTTCATATAAAGCATTTTTAGGAATGTATACTTTATTGTTGTCGTTATCTAAACTTAATCCTTTATCGGCATACACATAATGTGAAAAATCAATTTTTTCTTTCGTGTGGGTAATTTCCTTTTTTTGTCCTATTATAGGAATAGTAATAGTTCTGGTGTTGTTATTAAAATCAGCAATTACTATTTTGTAATTGATGTGCTCTCCTTCTAGTATTTTAATTTTTCCGTAATCGGTTACCTTTTTAATAATACTTAGGGGGTTACTTTTATTTTTAAATAGTTTTTGAATTCTAGATTTTTTCTCTTTGAAATATTTGTAATCAATTAACTGATTTAGATGTCGACTTTCACTAAAAGAAAACTTTTTAAAATCTAACTCATAATTCTGTTTCCCATTAATATAGGTTTTAATACTATAAACACCATTTTTATTATGTGCTAAATCTTGCTTGTCATAAGTGTTTATTCCAAAGCCAATGGTTCCAGAGGCATATATGGTATCTGCTAAATAATTTCCGTTTTTAGCCTTTACAAGCTTTAACTTTATTTTGTTGTTGTGGTTGTTTACCTGAGAGGAGTCAGTTGTACTATAAGCGTAAACGCCGTTAACTCTTGGTTTTGACGTGTCCTTTACATGAAAGCCAAAAAGCATCGGATTCATAGGGTGTTGACTTGAATCTCTAATTTCGTAATGTAAATGAGGTCCGCCAGAACCACCAGTGTTTCCTGAATAGGCTATTAATTGATTCTTTGATACGTTTAAAATGTCTAAAGGAGGGAACAGCTCTATAGCGAACTTCTCTTGTTTATATTGTTGTTGTTTTACATATGCTTCAATTTCAGGAGCGAACTCTTTTAAATGACCATAGACAGTTGTGTATCCATTTGGATGTGCGATATAAATTGCTTTTCCATAGCCCCATGGTGAAATTTTGATTCTACTTACATGCCCGCTAGCTGTAGCAAAAACATTTAAACCTTCTCTTTGTTGGGTTTTAATATCTACCCCTGAATGAAAATGGTTGGAGCGTAATTCGGCAAATGTGCCTGCTAATACAGTACCTATTTCAAGTGGGTTGCCAAAATAATCAGTAGGATAATTATTCTGTGAATAGGAGAGTAGTGTAAAGCTAAAAGCAATAGTATATATGATGTTATTCATCTACAAGTTTGATTTTAAAGGGTATAACTTCAAAGGAAATAGAATTTAATCGTAGTTTATAAAGTTAAAATTATTTTTTTAATAAGAACAAATTATGCATCAAAAATACATCATTTAAAGCTGTAGAAAAAAAAAGTACAATAACTATTGATATTAATTTTGAAATGTTAACTTTGTGTCAAACACATAAGAACAGGTTCGTGAATGAGTGAATTACTAAAACTTGTTGATTCTTTAGAAGTTAGGTTAAAAAAAGTTGTTGTCCATTTGGAGGAAAAAGACCAAATAAACAAACAACTGATGCAAGAACTAGCGTTAAAAGAAGCGAAGAGCAAACAACAAGAGGAAATCTTAGTCAATTGGCAGGACAAGTATGAAGCCTTAAAATTAACAAGTTCTATGTTAGGTAGTGAAGATTATAAAAGGGAAACCAAGCTTAAAATAAATGCTTTAATTAGAGAAATTGATCATTGCATTGCACAGCTTTCTAAATAAAATAAAATGTCTGAAAAGCTAAAGATTAAAATCTCTATAGCGGATAGGGTTTATCCATTAACCATAGATCCCAGACAAGAAGAAGGTTTGCGAAAGGCAGCAAAAAGTATTGAGAAATTGTTAAAACAATTTGAACAAAATTATGCTGTTAGAGACAAACAAGATGTGTTGGCTATGTGTGCATTGCAATTTGCAGCTAAAGTCGAGCAAGAAAGTTTGGACACCCAGGAGGATGATATTTTAGTTACCGAGAAGCTAGTTGCTATGCAACAACTTCTTGATAAATATATATAGTTTTTTAATTAACATAAAAATTACT
>Ga0105354_1002178_pt1 | contig 11750 bp, 14 predicted proteins | sample GOMGulsemesocosm_FD_83658 | JGI IMG/M metagenome (GOLD analysis project Ga0105354, IMG submission 83658) | Methane-oxidizing microbial communities from mesocosms in the Gulf of Mexico - GOM9B Gulf of Mexico | ecosystem: Environmental > Aquatic > Marine > Cold seeps | place: USA: Gulf of America...
GTTTAAAGGAGATGAAGGATTGCGTATTTCGTTTAATTTAGCGGTAGGTTTTTAATCCTATTAGTAAATTAATTACTTGAAGTTTTCTATAACTTAAAAAGGTTAATTCATACTTATAGACTTGTATTAAGTGTGTTGATTGTAATTTATGATTTATTCTTTAGAGGTTCTACCAATTAAAATTCTCCATATTAAATCGTTTCATTGTTATGCATACATCGCTTAAAAACACAACCGTAACTAGGCTATGCTTTTATTTTTAAACTTATCTCAATCAAAAATAATTTAATTCTCTTATGAGTATCTTGCAATTTAATTGGTGTAACTGGTAATTTAAAAGAGTTGTAAAAAAAACTTTAAATGTCTTAAAATAGGTGATTTTTAGTCATTACAGTTCGACATGGCGTTTAGTTTACTTATTTGAAAATATCATTTAAAATTAAGGGGATTATATATAAACAAATATAACTAGATAAAAGAAATAAGCTCTCTAAGAGGAGATATTTTATGAAAGCGTAGTCAAGACCCTTAAGTAAGATGCTTATAATAAGTTAGTTATGTTGGAATTTTGTACCTTCATTCAAGTTACCGCTTTATTGTATAATTTCTATTTTATTAAGTTCATGTTGATTTTGACATGTAAAATATATAAGATGTTTTAAGTACATAATATATATTAAAAAATATACTTCAATATGTCATTTTTTATGGTAAATCATTTAAGGATAATGGTGAAACCTATATGTGTCTGGTAATAAATAGTTGATCTGTATAAATTAAAAAAAAACAACAAGAAGATGAAACACACAATTTTAGTATTACTTTTTAGCTTCATTACTATGGCGCAGGAAAAGAATAAACGATTAGAAATTGAAAAATGGAAAGGTTCAGTTTTAGATATCAACACCATGTCTAGGCAACAATTACTTTATACTAGGCAGTATATTAAAGACAATAGTAAAATATACAAAACTAAGTACATTATATACAATTTCAGATCGTTAGGACTTAAAAATGAATCATTCACTATTTTAGTAGAGCATTATAAATTAGAGAAGAAAATTATTATACATGCTTCTAGCAACAACATCTTTGCTTATAAAGATGATGGGAAGCAATTTGAGATTTCCTATAAAGAAGCTGATTATAGAGCACCTTATGAAATATTAGGTAATAGAGGTGTTGTAGTAGGTAAAAGGTGGGCAAAAGATTTATCAATTAGTTTTAAAGATAAAACGCATAGGTATGTACATTTACATCAAGGCGCATTCTCTCATCCAAATTCATTATGTAAGCAGCAAATCAATGGGGACTATGATTTTATATTTTTAGATTATGATTATAATATAATTGAGGAATAAAAAGAGAATTATCACCAATAAGGCATATGAAAAGTTTATAGTCACTAGTCGTTTTATTCAATAAAGGTTTGATTTGAGTATCAAAAAATAAATTACTTTTTAAAACAACAGATTGGTATCGCTAATCTCTGAAGTTACAAAATAATATCTTTTAACCGGAGCTCGATTATTGTTTGTGAGATTTTATCAATTCATGAAACTGATTTTATCTCAACATCATTTTTATTTCAATAATATAGTATTATAAAATAGTTAATATTGAAGGTAATTTAGATTTTCCTACACTATTAAATCGGTCTCTATAAATATATATAAAGTGTTTTTTAAAATCATATGTTTTTAAATTTTGTTTAATCTTTTCAATAAAATATTAAACAAAATTATTATCTTTGAATAAAAAGATATTACAATGAAAACAATAAAATATTTCCTCACTTTCCTTTTTTTTAATTTTTTAGCCTTAGCTGTTGGTGTGTTATTCATGAAAGATGGTCCGCAAACAAAGTGGTATTTATCCTTAAACAAGGCTTCTTGGACACCAGATGATTGGGTTTTTGGAGCAGCTTGGTGTACAATTATGGTTTGTTTTGCATTTTATATGTCAAAATTAAGTGTCCAGTATCAATTTTTAAATAAGAAGTTACTATTCCTATATATAACTCAGTGGGTATTAAATGTAAGCTGGAATTATTTATTCTTCAATAAACATCTAATAGTAGCTGGGTTAATTGGTATTACTTTATTATGGTTATTAATAGGCTATTTTACATTTAAATATACAAGAAAATTAAAATGGATAACATTATTGATTTTTCCATATTTAATATGGATGACTATCGCAACAAGTTTAAACGCCTATATCGCATTTTACAATTAAAAATTATGTTAAAAGAAAAAAATATTACTCAAGATAAGATAGTAGATTTATATATGGCTTCGGTTTTAATTTCAGGAAGGCCAAAGTCTATTTTTTCTTTCACTCAAGAAAATAATTTTGAGGAATCAGATTTTTATAAACATTTTTCAAGTTTTGAAAATTTGGAAGCATCAATTTTTGCGATTTTTGCAAAAGAAACAATAAAGCTATTAAATAATACAGAAAGCTATAGTGATTCTACATCAAAAGATAAAATATTAAGTTTTTATTTTACTTTTTTTGAACTATTAACAGCGAACAGATCTTATGTTTTACAACAATTTAAAGGGGTAAGATCAGGTTTTTCTAAATTATCGGTTCTAAAAGCATTGCATCATGAGTTTATCAATTATGTAAATGGACTTAACCTTCATGAAATTGATTTTAAAAATGAGAAAGTTAATAATTTTCAGAATAAAACTATTCTAGAGAGTTATTGGATTCAATTATTGATGATCTTAAAGTTTTGGATTGATGATGACTCTTTAAATTTTGAAAAAACAGATGTTTTTATTGAAAAATCAATAAAGGTTAATTTTGATATTCAGAAAATTACACCTGTAAAAAGTTTAATAGATCTAGCTAAATTTTTGTGGAAAGAAAATAAGGTTCCGATATGAAAACATTAAGCAAAACACCTACCTCTAAAATAGAGAGGGCAACAAAAATCGTAACTACAGGTATCAAAGTAGGAATGAATTATGCTAAATATTACGGAAGTAAAATAACTAAAAAAGAAGAAGAAGCTAGAAGTCAGCTAAATGATAATAATGCTAATGATATTTATGATGGATTGAAAGAATTAAAAGGTTCGGCCTTAAAAGTTGCACAAGTGTTGAGTATGGAAAAAATTTTACTTCCAAATGCTTACGTTGAAAAATTTTCTTTAGCACAATTTTCTGTTCCTCCTCTTTCCGGCCCATTAGTCGTTAAAACATTTAAAAAATATTTTAATAAAAGACCAAGTGAAGTTTTTGATACAATGTAATAGCACCAACCGTTACTGATACTCAATTAGCCACACGATTATTACGTAATGATAAACAGAAAGAAATAATGAAAGATAGGCATCCTCTAAAAACATACTTACAAATTCCTGAAGTAGCTTCTCTAGTAATGTATTTATTATCTAATAAGTCTAAAGCAATATCAGGACAAGTATTCCCTATTGACTGTGGTATCGTTACTTTAAAACTTTAATTATGAAAAATATTATATACTTATTTACTCTTATGGTTTTTAGTAAAGACATAGTAGTTTTTGATTTTGGTTTGCGATGTGATATTAATAGATGGTATCAAACAAATGATGATGTTATGGGAGGAATTTCGAATTCTAGAATGTCATTAAATAAAAATGGGAATGGTGTGTTTTCTGGAACTGTATCTACTGAGAACAATGGTGGTTTTGCTATGACTCGTTTACCTGTTAAAATTAATGTAGATGATAAAAAACATAAGCTAGTTATAAAACTAAAAGGTGATGGTAAAAAATATCAATTTAGAATTAAGTCAAAAATAAATCAAAGGTATTGGTATGTGCAATCATTTCAAACGTCCACTAAAACTCAAGAAATAGAACTACCATTGTCAGAGTTTTATGCTTCGTTTAGGGGATATGAGTTAACTATAGACAACTTTTCAGAAACTAATATTGAAGAGGTTGCTATTCTTATTGGTAATAAAAAGAATGAAGATTTTAAATTAGAAATAGATAAAATAACAATTAAATAAATGAGAACCTTAACAATAATTTTAATCATGATGTTCCTTAGTTTTTTTACAAATGCTCAAGAAGTAATTTTAAAACAATCCTTATATGATATAAAAATAGAAGGAATCCAAGGTAAACCTTTAGATCTTAAACAATATAAAGGCAAGAAAATATTATTCGTCAATGTAGCTTCTAAATGTGGTTTTACAAATCAGTATAAAGGTTTGCAAGAACTATATTCAAAATACAAGGATAAATTAGTAGTTATAGGGGTACCATGTAATCAATTTGGGGCCCAGGAACCTGGAACTAAAACAGAAATAGAATCCTTTTGTAGCTTAAACTACGGAGTAGAATTTCCTATGACAGCAAAGATAGATGTAAAAGGAAATAATAGACATCATTTGTATGAGTGGCTAACAGAAAAAAATAAAAATGGAAAAATGAACTCTTCTGTTAAATGGAATTTTCAAAAATATTTAGTAGATGAGAAGGGTAGTTTGATTGATGTTTTTTATTCAATGACAAAACCAATGAGCGCTAAGATAATTAAACTTTTGTAATGATAAATTTTATAAAGCATTCAGGAATATACACTTTAACTTCAGAACAAGTATTGAATATTCCTATAAATAAAGCTTGGGATTATTTTTCTTCTCCAGAAAATTTATCAAAAATTACACCTGTAAAAATGGGGTTTAAGATTACTTCTAAAGTTGATAGAAAAGCATATAAAGGACAAATAATTTCATATAAAGTGTTTCCATTTCCTTTCATGAAAATAAATTGGGTAACTGAAATAACACAAGTTAAAGAAAAAGAATTTTTTATTGACGAACAACGTTTTGGTCCTTATTTAATGTGGCATCATGAGCATTGGTTTGAGGAACTAACCGATGGTAATACATTGATGAAAGATAAAATATCATATAAAATTCCTTTTGGGTTTTTAGGGCATTTGGCACAAATATTATTTATTAAAAAGCAACTAAAAGCTATCTTCAGTTATAGGTACACAACTTTAGAAAAAATGTTTAATGGCAAATAAAATTTCTTTTTTTTTGGTTTCGTAGGGACTTACGTTTAGAAGATAATGTAGCACTTTTTAATGCATTAAATTCTGATTATAAAGTAATTCCTTTATTTATTTTTGATGATAAAATATTAGATAATTTAGCAAAAGATGATGCTAGAGTATCTTTTATTTATCAAACATTGTCAGAACTAGATGAACAATTAAAAAAGCTAAATTCGTCATTATTAATTAAAAAAGGAAGTCCTATGGAAATATGGGACATCTTAGTATCAAAATTTGATATTGATGCCGTATTTGTTAATAAAGATTATGAGCCATATGCAGTAAGAAGAGATGAGGAAGTACGCTCTTTTTTAACATTAAAAGGAGTGGAGTTTTACTCTTATAAAGATCAAGTTATTTTTGAAGAGAATGAAGTATTAAAAAAAAATGGATTGCCATACACTGTATACACTCCTTATAAAAATAGATGGATGCAAATTTTTAACAAAGAAATTCATGCAAATGAATATTCTATTGACTTCTCTCAGTTTTCTGAATTAAAATTTGACTTTCCATCTTTAGAATTTATAGGTTTTAAAGAGAGTACTATAAAAGTAATACCTTATAATTTATCAAGTTTAGCTAATTATCATGAAATAAGAGATTTCCCTTTTTCGGACAAAACGTCTTATTTGTCACCTTATTTACGTTTTGGATTGGTAAGTGTTCGTAAAGTGATATGTTTCGCCCTAAAAACAAATGAAACCTTTTTAAATGAGCTTATTTGGAGAGAGTTTTTTATGCAGATATTGTTCCATTTCCCTAAAGTAGTTAATTGTAATTTTAAGAAAAAATATGATCTTATACCTTGGAGAAATAATGAAGAGGAATTTAAAAAATGGTGTATAGGGGAAACAGGGTACCCATTAGTTGATGCTGGTATGAGACAGCTAAATAAGACTGGTTATATGCATAATAGAGTTAGAATGATTACTGCAGGTTTTTTATGTAAACATCTATTGATTGATTGGCGATGGGGAGAAGCTTATTTTGCAGATAAATTATTAGACTATGAATTGTCATCGAATAATGGAAATTGGCAATGGGCTGCGGGGACAGGTTGCGATTCTGCTCCTTATTTTAGAATTTTTAACCCTGAAACACAATTGAAAAAATTTGATGCTAACTTATTATATGTGAAAAAATGGGTAACTGATTTTGAACAGCATACTTATCCAGCTCCCATTGTTGATCATAAATTGGCAAGAAATCTTGCCTTAATTGCATATAAGTCTACATTAAATAATTTTGTTTAATTTATTTTTCAAATAATTAAACAAAATGTGTATCTTTGAATAAAGCCCCAAATTAGATTGTGTGTTTTTTAAGTCAGTGTTAAATAATACATATATGCCTACAAGCACAGTTAATGTTGTTGTAAAAAATACAAGTTTAATTTTCTAATGTTATTTTGTTACACATAATTAATAAGATCATTGATTTACTTAGAGTAATTACTTTTGTTAATAATAAAAAAGAATAATTTTTAATAATAATGAGTCATATAAAATCAACTTTTAGTATTAAAGATCTTGAAAATTTTTCAGGAATAAAGGCCCATACTATAAGAATTTGGGAGAAAAGATATGGTTTATTGAATCCTGAGCGGACAGATACAAACATAAGGTTTTACTCATTAGATAGTTTAAAAAAATTACTCAATATAGCTCTGTTAAATGCTGAGGGTGTAAAAATATCTAAGTTAGCTAGCTTAGATGAGAATTCATTCGATAATTTATTATCCAATACAGTTTCAGATAAAGTCAATAAAAATCAATTCGTAAACAAGCTAAAAATAGCAATGTTAAATTTTGACTTTATCCTTTTTGAACAAGCTTATAGTGAAATTGCTAAAGTTTTATCTTTCTCTGAAATATTTACAAATTATTTTATCCCTTTTTTAGGTGATATTGGATTGTTATGGCAATCTGATTCTATCAATCCCTCACATGAACATTTTATTAGTAATCTTATTAAACAAAAAATATTATTAGAAAGCTATCATTTACAATTAAATGAAATTCGAAAAAAGGATAGATTATACATCCTATTTTTACCTGATAATGAAGTTCATGATTTAGGCTTGACATACCTTCAATACGAGATTTTAAAGACAGGGTATAAATCTATCATGTTAGGCGCATCTGTACCAATAGATTCATTAAAACCTTTTATAAATAAAGAACAAGAGGTAATTTTCATAAGCTATTTTACAGTACAACCAGAAGTAGATAAGATACCTGAATATTTACAAAAATTTACTAATCAATTATTACTTGATAATAGTGCTAAATTTTATGTTTTAGGAAAACAAATAAGTTTATTAAGTAAAGAAATAGATATTAATAATCAAGTAACTTTTTTTCATTCACTGGATGATATTATAGAAGTGATTAATAAAAATATATGAAAAACATTTCAATTATAGGATCAGGGTTTTCATCATTGGCTACTTCTTGTTATTTAGCAAAATATGGTTTCAAAGTTACAGTTTATGAAAAAAATGCCTATTTAGGTGGTAGAGCCAGACAATTTAAAAAAGAAGGTTTTACTTTTGATATGGGGCCAACTTGGTATTGGATGCCAGATGTTTTCGAAACTTTTTTTACTGACTTTAATGTAAAACCTTCTGATTATTATAGATTAGAAAAATTAAACCCGGCTTATTCAGTATATTATGATGTATTAGACTGTATAACTATTTTTGATAATCTAGAAGAAATAGCAAAAACCTTTGAGTCAATAGAGATTGGTAGTGGTAATAAATTAAAAGCTTTTATTAATGAAGCCAAGTGTAATTATGATATTGCTATAAAAGATTTGGTATATAATCCTGGGGAAACTTTTTTTGAATTAGTGACTCCAAAAACGATTGGCAAATTAAATCAGTTTTTTGGAACAGTATCCAAAGATGTTAAAAAAATATTTAAAAATAAAAGACTACAAAGTATTTTAGAATTCCCTGTTCTGTTTCTAGGAGCTAAGCCATCAAATACACCTTCATTTTATAATTTTATGAATTATGCTGATTTTGGTTTGGGTACTTGGCACCCTAAAGGAGGTATGTATGAAGTGATAAAGGGGATGGTAACTTTAGCAAAATCATTAGGAGTAAATTTCGTGGTTAATTCTAATGTAGAAAGAATAGTTGTTGAGGATAATAATATAACTGGTCTTGTTATAAATGATGTTTTAATTAAATCTGATCTTGTGGTTTCAGGGGCAGATTATGCACATACAGAGCAGCTTCTACCTAAAGAAAATAGGCAATATTCAGAAAAATACTGGCAGAGAAAAACTTTTGCTCCATCATCATTACTTTTTTATGTAGGTTTTGATAAACCCATTAAAAATGTAGAACATCATACGTTATTTTTTGATACAGATTTTGATAAACATGCACAGAGTATTTATGATACGCCAGAATGGCCTGAAAAGCCACTTTTTTATGCTAGTTTCCCAAGTAAGACAGATGACTCATTAGCGCCCTTAGATAAAGAGTCTGCTATATTTTTAATTCCACTTGCACCTGGAATAACAGATTCAGAAGAGATTAGAGATATTTATTTTGAAAAAATAATTGATAGATTGGAATACTTAACAAAACAAAAAGTTAGATCAGAAATTATTTTTAAAGAAAGTTTTGGAATAAGAAACTTTATAGAAGATTATAATTCTTATAAAGGAAATGCATATGGTTTAGCAAATACTCTAGAACAAACAGCGTTTCTTCGTCCTAAATTAAAAAGTAAGAAAGTTAAAGGCTTATATTTTACAGGACAGCTTACAGTTCCTGGACCCGGAGTACCTCCGTCTCTTATTTCTGGTAAGTTAACTGCAGATTTAATCAAAAAATATGAATTAAGATAATACTATGAAATCAATTTTTGACTCTGTTTCATTTAAAGCTAGTAAACTTGTTACTAAAGAATATAGTACTTCATTTTCTTTAGCAACTAGAATGTTGGGCAATACTATTCAACAAGATATTTACAATATTTACGGTTTTGTTCGCTTGGCAGATGAAATAGTAGATTCATTTCAAGGGTATCAACAAGAAGAGTTATTCCTCGACTTTGAGAAGCAGTTATATGAATCATTAGATAAAAGAATAAGTTTAAACCCTATCCTAAATGCATTTCAAATTACATATCATAAGTATAATATATCAATAGAATATGTAAAATCATTTATGAAAAGTATGGCTGCTGACTTGCAAAAGAAGAAATATACTACAACAGAAGAATATGAAGATTATATTTATGGATCTGCTGATGTAGTTGGACTTATGTGTTTACAAGTTTTTGTAAAAGGTGATATTAAAAAATTTAAGTCTTTAAAAAAATCTGCAATGAAGCTCGGTTCTGCTTTTCAAAAGGTAAATTTTTTACGGGACTTAAAAGAAGATTATGATGAATTAGGGAGAACTTATTTTCCTAATACGAACCTTGAAGAATTAAATGAGTTATCTAAAAAAGAACTAATTCATGAAATTGAGTCAGACTTTATTCATGCATATAAAGGTATTATTAAATTACCTAGGGAAGCTAAGTTTGGAGTATTTGTTGCTTATCGTTATTATAAACAATTATTAAAAAAAATAGCACATACACCAGCGAGTCAAATTAAAAATACAAGAATACGTGTAGCTGACTATAAAAAAATAGAGCTTTTAACTAGAAGCTATGTAAAATATCATTTAAATTTACTATAATGAATGTCTTTATATATATATCAGTATTTATCGTAACATTTTTTTTTATGGAGTTTATGGCTTGGTTTACACATAAATATATTATGCATGGTATCTTATGGAAATTACATAGTGATCATCATAAAAAGGATCATAATTCATGGTTCGAGAGGAATGATATCTTTTTTATATTTTATGCTTTGGTTAGTATTTTTTGCTTTTTATTATGGAAAAATAATGTATTCACTTTAGGGCTTTCTATTGGGTTAGGCATTTTTGCTTATGGATTAGCTTATTTTTTAGTACATGATATATTTATACATCAGAGATTTAAATTCTTTAAAAAGGCAAATAGTAGGTATGCTAAAGCAGTTAGAAGAGCTCATAAAACACACCATAAACATATAGGAAAGGATAAAGGGGAATGCTTTGGTATGCTTTTTTTTCCATATAAATATTATAGAAAAACAAAGAATAAGTAGTGGGAAATCTATATTTAATATTAAATTTAGGAACAATCCTTATTCCTTTTTTAGCTAGTTTTCACCCAAGGTTAAAATTCTATAAAAAATGGAAATCACTATTATTAGCTGTATTAATAACAAGTTTAGTTTTTATATCTTGGGATGTTTATTTTACAAAAATTGGAGTTTGGGGGTTTAATACTAATTATCATTTAGGATATTATATTTTTGAATTACCAATAGAAGAGTGGTTATTTTTTTTATGCATACCATATGCGTGTGTTTTTATGCACTATGCATTATTAGAAATATGGCCGAAATTGAGTTTTGGATATAATAGTGGTAAATGGATGACATTACTAATTTTATCCCTATTCTTAATATGCCTAACTTTTAATCATGATAAATGGTATCCACTTGTTAATTATGGTTTGGCTACGGTAGTGTTGTTATTTGTGTATTTTATAAACAAGATTTTATTATATAAATATTATAAAACATTTATGGTTATGTTAATTCCCTTTTTTATAATTAATGGAGTTTTAACAGGAGGAGGTATTGTTGATGAAGTTGTTTGGTATAATAGTTTAGAGAACATGGGAATTCGTATTTTTACAATACCAATTGAAGATGTGACTTATGCTTTTACACTTATCCTTTCTAATCTTTTTATTGTTGATTTTTTTGACAGAAATAATTAATTTATAAAAGAGCACACTATGAAGTGAATCGTTTTTAGACCATTAGGAAATATTATACAGAAGTTATATTTATTAAAAAGAGATAAGTTATTTTATCACATTTAAAAGAGAACAACTAAAAACTATTGTTTTTAAGAGGAATTATAGGTGCTTTTTCAGTATTTAAAAGCAATACATTTAGTAAACTTTTTTAATCATAATTGATTGATATCTCCCTGTAAATTTGGTTTTATAAAGGCGTGGTTAAAATTCTTTAAAGTTTAATAAACTTATGTTTTATTATAACTACAATGGTCTATCCTTTATATATTTATTATTACGAGAACTATTATTCCTTAGTTATAGTTGTTTTTAAAGAACTTAACTCTATACTATAAAATAGAACGATATTTTACTGAGCAAGTATTAACTAAAAAAAGGGTGTTAAAAATTTAAAATTATAATTATTAACACAGTAATTAGGTTTGTAAGGGGTTTGATTGTAATAGAGTTCGGCAAGAAGAGGAAAGTTTTTCATTGCTACATACCGATTTTGGAGTACCGATATCGTTACAAACTGCTGATTTAATAAAAGCGAAATTACAAGTGTTTAAAGGAAAGAAGGATTGCCTATTTCGTTTATTTAATGGTAGAATTTTAACACTATCAATAAGGTTAATTTTAAAGGAACCTTTAAATTAAAAGCTTAGCATTTCATATTCTTTCAGTGTAGCGGTCTAATCGATTCTTTATTCTTATTTTTGCTCAAAATTAGGATATCATGATTTCTCAAGATACTATTGTTGCATTGGCTACTCCTTCTGGGATTGGCGCTATTTCAGTTA
>Ga0105354_1002179_pt1 | contig 11746 bp, 9 predicted proteins | sample GOMGulsemesocosm_FD_83658 | JGI IMG/M metagenome (GOLD analysis project Ga0105354, IMG submission 83658) | Methane-oxidizing microbial communities from mesocosms in the Gulf of Mexico - GOM9B Gulf of Mexico | ecosystem: Environmental > Aquatic > Marine > Cold seeps | place: USA: Gulf of America...
CGACTCTTGAACTATAAATTCTTTAAAAGCTACATCATGAGCAAATTCTTTTGGCTCACTATTTATGTATTGCTTATATATTAAGCTTGTCATTTCTTCCTGAAGAATAGTTGGGTTACTAAAAAGCAACCATGGAGAGCGATTATCTTGTTCACAAACTATATATGGCACTTTAGCATTATCTTGCCTCTTATCGTTATTTGGGTGACTTGCATACATATCTGCTTTAGATACTAATGAACTTGTAAAATACGTTTGTCCTCCTCTTGAATCTTTAGGTAAATTGCTTAATAGACTATGCTGTTCCTCAGCTATATCAGCTAAAGCCTGAGTATTATGAGTATATAAATTTTTTACAAACAATTTCTTCTTACTTGCTAAATAAGCATTATTCATTGTAGCGTTCCACTTCTCAAAACCACTATCTAAACGCCAAAGTCCAGATAAAATAGCATCACTCCCAGATGTACTAATAGCAACCTTATCGGCATTAAATTCCATCTCTCTTGACAAAGAAGAATACATTAAATTTAAGAACATATAAAACAAACCTAACACCTGTCTAATCGCCCAAATTACAGGAGTTATTACCCATGCAGCGGCAGATAACCTAATATCAGAAGCACGCCATTGATCTAGTAAGTCGTCCCATTTATCTCTATCATAAATCATCCCATGAATTATAGTATTGGCTGAAATAATATAACTACCAATTTTCATACTACGTTGTGAAAAGTGACCAAATTCATGACTCATAACCGCTTTAAATTCAGACAGATTTAAACAAGATACAAGCCCCATACCAATAGTAAGTTCTTTTTTAACTGGCAAAAACAAACTTAACCACATGTTGGTGTAAGCAACATAAGCATTCACATCAGGGTCTACATAAATATTTTTAGGTTTAGGAGCTCCTGTTTCTTTACAAATAGTATGAATAAAGTTCCATAAATCAGCATGCTCCTCTTTTTTTAGTTTAATACGATTTGTTCTTTTATGTTTTTTTAATTTTAAAATAAATTTCAAGGTAAACACAAATAACATTACTGTTCCTGCAACTGCACCTACTTTTAATATAATGGTTAATTTATTGATATACTCCATATCATATATACAAGCATAATACACCAAATACCCCAAGCCAATCACTAAAGCAGTATATAATGCAAAAAACAGCAGAATAGCTAACACTGCAAGTGTAGCCCTAAACATATAGGATACTGGTAAATTGGTTAAATTTTTGGGTAAAGAATTAGGACTCTTTGGATAATAATTTGTGTTCATTTAAGTTAGTGTTAGTTAGTTTTTTGACAAAAATAAGTATTACAATTGTATCTTTTCCTCTAAAATAGTCATCAATTCTTTTTGATAGTATTTAAACCGATCAGGAATTATTAAGCACTGTTATTTTATGACCGTATTTACGTTCAAGCTACCGCTCGTTTGCAACAAATGGAATGCGCACAACACTACAAAACAACTCTTTACGATTGTGTTTTCCATTTTTACTCATGCTTTCTGTCATTCCCTCAATCATAGTATCTACCTGTCACAGAGGGGCAGTAGCGGGGGTTCACTAAAATAGCTAATCGTAAATATAACTCCAATGAAATAAAACAAATACCAAAAAAAAAACTTCAAAACCTTCTTACTTATTTTTAATTACTCTTTACCTATTTCGTCAATTTCTATGGCTTGTGGTTTCTTTTTGGTCCATTTTCTAGCGTACTTAAAACAGAGTATCGCAAATATCAAAGCCAATATAATCGATCCGATATTTTCCGCTCGTCTCCCAAAAGAATCTGGAAGATTGAAATAAATCAAAGACATAATATTTCCAATAAAACTCAAGGAAAACACCAACCCAAGAGGATACAAAAAATAACCTAATACCTTTTTTAATTTTCTTTTCCCTTTAGAATCTGTTGCTAACATTTGCTTGTTAGTGGTCCACTTTCTTCCATAATAAAAAAACAACCAAATAATAATTATAAAAAAAACAATAGTTACAATACTTAACCTCAAATTACTGAACCCAGGGATATCAAAATATATAATTGTGTAATACACTTTAGATATTAAACTTAAACAAAACAATGCAGCCAACAGATAAAATAAATATCCCAATACTTTTTTCATAATTCTTAATTTACACCTTACCTATTTCATCAATCTCTATACTTCTCGCTTGCTCCTTTTTTGTCCATTTTCTACCGTACCTAAAAGATTCAATTACAATGACCAAAAACACTATAGTAGGTATTATATTATTTACGATACCCATGAATGTATTTGGGAATCCCAAACTGTAGTATAAATAAATATTCCCCAAAATACTAACTGAGATCAATATCCCTATAAGAAATAATAAATATCCCATTATCCTTTTAATAAGACTTACTGGTTTAATTATATACATTTCTGCAGCTTGATTCCTTGTCAGTTTTTGAGCATTTCTAAAAAGTATAAAAACAAAACTAAAGTTTATAACTACCCCAAAAAGCTTCAATAAAATACTAGACACCCCTTCCGTAAAACTCCCTATTAAGGCTGGAAAAGATTGGAATACGTATCTTATTATAAACACAACACTTAACACATATAAGAAATAGCCTAGTACTTTTTTCATTAAAATTAATATCTAGTAATTATTTAAAAGAGATTTCTTTATCTAGAAAACTTAAATCTACATAAAAATCTGAATCATCATTATCGGAGAAATATAAATCAATACTTCCATTGGCTCTAATCTTAAACTCTAATATAGTATTATCCATGTCAATGGCTCTTACATACTTTTGTTTTACTCCGTTTAGTATTGGATAGAAATAAATAGTACTGCTCGTTATATGTTGAATAGGATCTTCGTACCTCCCTGGATCTTCTAAGTGTATTACTCTATCAGTTTCCAATATATCTATAGCAGATTCATTTACTGTAACCTTCCTCCATTCCCGCTTTATCTTTTTTATAACTTCTTCATTCTGTTGCTCGTTTTCTTTCTTTAATTTACGATTGTAGTAACTTACTACAAAATAAAATATAACTACAAAAACGAGAAAACCTATGGTCATGATTGTTCCCCACATAGTTTAGTACTATTTTCTTTTTAACTTATGATGAATCAAATAATTATACATGCATAACATTTAACCAATTAAATTGGCCAATAAATCTTTTTCAAAGGGACTAATGCCTTAGTTTCTTGATCTAATAAATCATAATACTCAATTATTAATTCAACCAATCGATCTAAGTCAACTAATGTTATTTGAAAATTAGCTCTTTCAGCTTCAATTTTGGCATCCTTAGAAAACCCTGTTGTAGAGACATAAATACCTTTAGTTGGTAATCTTAATCCTCCTATAAAATTTCTTAAATCAGGAGCTCCAATTTTCCCCTTACTCTTTACTTTATGTTTTACTTCAACTTTAATAATTGGCTCTAACATTTCTAAACCATCAGGAGAAGCTATAATATCACTACCTAAATCTGCTCCTCTTCCTGTTAATCTTGTTTTGTACCCCATAGCTCGTAAAACACCAGCTACTAACTTTTCAGAATCTTGCCAACTTAAACTAAATACAATATCCTTTATAAATTCTAAAGACCTGAAAACAGCATCTTCTTTAAGCTGTTGCAACTCCTGAGCTTCAAAATGCTTACGAGCTTCTTCAAAACCTTTCAATTCTTCATCTGAAATATAACCAGGGTGTAACTGATGTAGTTCTTCCCAAATTTTATTCGGAACTTCAAAAATGGTAAGGATTGAACCTAATGTATTTTTTGATTCCATTTCTAAAAAATCCCTTTGAACGGGTTCATCATACCATTCCACCTTTCTATAATGATGATATTCAAAAACATCACTGTATTGATAATCTGAAATAATTTCTCCTAAATAATATACACGCGCATTAGAGTCATAAGTAATGACTTTATCCCCTTTACTAAAATCTTTAAATAATTTCCATAACTGTCCCGTGCTTTGATTGATTCTTCCATCAACATCATCAGGGTATACAGTTCGAAGTTTATTTTTTAAACCTTCATAATCTAAAGACTTTGGTAGTTTTCCTAATTCATTCCAACCTATAGCTACAATTTCTTTATTTATAAATTCATCTATTAAAACACTCCCTCTTCCTGCACGAACCATCCATATTTTTGCGTTTCTTTTACTCATTGCTTTCAAAAATTAATCCTTTAATGTTTCCGTTTTCTATATATGCTAATAATATTCTATGATTTTCCGTATATCCAAATAAAAATAAACGCCTATAAAATGTACTTCTTCTCTTTTAGCTGTTTCCTAAATAATATTTATTGGAGATCCAGTTGTTAAAATATTTGAATGGTTTGTCGTCTATTTTGAGACATTATGATATTGTTTCATTTAGTCTTGTTTCAAAATTATCAGTAGAAAACAAAAATTTAAAATATGAATATTTCAATATTCCAATAGGAGCAAATAAAATTTGATCTTCTGCATCTTCAATTATTTCATTTTTAAAATCATTAAAGGAGGTTCCTTTCTTTAATTCTCTTTTATATATTTTTTCTAATTGTGAAAACCATTCTTTCTCAAGTCTACTTATAAACTCTAAGTATCTTCTTTTAATACCAAAAACAATATTCCATGAAATTAATTCTTCATCTTTTATACCATTTCGTTGAAATTCTAAGTCCCAAGATATAGATTTAAGTAAGGTTTCCAGTTTTACATCATTATAAGCCTCTTGAGGTATAAAACATAATTCTAGTGGTTCTGAATCAATTCTATTATCATAAGGATTATAAGCAGTCATTCTCAATCCAGTTTCATTGTATAAAGGATCTACTATACCTTTTTCAGTTGAATTACACCTGTGACAAGTTGGAAATAGTAATTCGAAATTCACAGAAATAAAAGGATAGTCAGATTTTGCTAAAAAATGATCATAAGCCTCTCTATATTTCCCTTTTGGTGGCAAAAAAGTTTCTGTCCCACAAAAAGGACAAACCAAAGCTTTGCAATTTGATGGGGCTAACAAAGTATCATAATGCGATTTTACAGTACCAAAGTCTGTTTCAATTTGTTTTACCAAAGGATATTCCTCCCAAAGAGTAGTAAAAAAATCTTTTATTAGCGTAGAAATATCTGTATGAATAGCATCATATTTTACTAAGTATTTGGATTTATCTGATAATGAAGAAATATCATTATTGACTTCATAAATATCTTGCAATTGAATTTTAGCTGCTTTTGGCAAATCATGATAAGCAATTACTATATCTTTTAATGGAGCTTCTAACCTGACCTTAGAAGCTTTTACGATAGGTAAAAAAACTGGTTTTATTAAAAGACCTTCATCATATATTGATAAATCCAATTCAAATATTTTTTCAAAAATATGGCAAATATTATCGTGAAATCCAGTTATTGGATGATCTATTTTATTATAACTATAAATCATTCTTACTGTCTATTTCTTTCTTAAACTCCTTTTCTTTTGCTCTCAGGTAGGTATATGCATCAAATTTCTCTATAGATTCACCAAAATTTAAAAGCTCTTTCTTTACTCTTAAAATATCACCTTCAGACTCTATACTTTCTTTTAATTTAATAAGTTCATCATTTGATAAATCTGAGATAGATATATCCCTATTAAATATTAACTCTAAAAGAAAACCAATAGAACTACCGTATGTTTGCATCTCTGGGTTTTTGAATTCTCCTTTTTCAAAAGTATACACATCTTCCTTTAAGCTATCTGAAATTATAAAAGGAGAGTGTGTAGTAATAATTATTTCTTGTTTTCTAACCTTAGTTACCCTATTGCTACTATCAAAATTAATTCCAGTAATTTGATTCAAAATATGAATCATTTTGGCTCTCCATTTAGGGTTGAAATGAGTATTCGGTTCATCAAACAAAAAGAGACAACCAGGTTCTTCAAGCATAAGAACAGAACCTATCACCTGACTAAATTGATGCTCACCATCTGATAATGATTTATAATATATTTCCTTAGAGCTTTCTTCTGTATTGATTGCTTTATTTACAATAATTTTCTCAATCCTGAATACTTGATTTGAAGGATCAACTTTTGGCATTTCATCAGATAGGTTTAACGACTTATGTGCTTTTAGAATTAATTTCCTTGTATTTGCAGGTACCATATGTAAGTTAAGAGTATCAAACTCATAAAATACTTTAAATAACTCAAACGCATTTTTAAAGTGAAATTTAAATGCTTCTATTGTAGCTTGTGTTACTTTATAATCTAAAATAACTAAATTAGGGTCTCCATCAGATTGATGATTAGTTTGATACCAAGTTGTTGCACATAATTTCAATCGCTCCAATTCTTTAAAAAGTCTAAAGCCTAAAAAAACCTGCTTTTTATTATAATCATTTATGTTCAATGTAATTCTGAAAGAGGAAAGGTTATTTATAGTTAAAACCTTTTTAAAATAGTCTAGATTATGATCATTTGCCATTAACATATTGGCAATAAAGATTGAAAAATTAGAATCATAATCTAAAAAGAAAAGCCTATTCTTATCCATAAGACTTTTACTTGGTGCTGATGTAGTATCTTCTAATTGCTTAAAATAATGGTATCTAATTTTATAATAAGGGTTGCTTAGTAATTCATTTTGACCAGATGTGTAAGCAATTACTTTTTTAGGTAATAGATTTATTGTTTCGCTATTTACAGCTTTAAAATCTACTCTTCTAAAATCCTTATGACCATAATTTTTCACTGTGAACTCCGGATGCTTACCTAATGGTTTCAAAATTTTAACAAGAACTTGTTCCAATCCTGTATTAGTACCATCCGCTACAATATCATATAGTGGTAAGTAATATTCTATTTCAAATCCAAAACCAGTCCCTAATTTATCTTCATCTGATGCAGATTGTAAGTGATACAATTCTAAATAATAGAAAATTTCTGAAAAAAACTCTAAGAAATTTGACTTACCACTACCATTAAGTCCAGCAAATATTTTTGCTGACAATCTTTCTTCATTACTAGATTCATTAAACTCATAAAGTTTATTTGCCATTAAACTTCTGAAGTTGTCTCCAAGTATTTTTACACTTTTTATTTTCATTCTATAATGCTAAAGTAAATTCCAGACCGTTGATTTTTATCTTTTTCTTTGAAAAATTCATAGTCTGTTGTTAGTAATTTTAAATCAAAATTTTCTGTTTGAGCGTTATAAAATTGTTGCTTTAAATTTAGGTATGGATTTGACTTTTTTTCATCTCTGTGTATAGAGGAAAAAACAAACTTTTTCAAATCTTGCTGATTGTTTAAATATGGTTTCTTCTTTAAAATTTCTGAAGTAAAATAACTTGGTCTTACTCCAATAATTTTATAAAAATATTTAAAAAGCATTTCTATTGAAAAGTGATTATCTTTAAATCTTTTTTTAATTAATTCTGATAATTTTTGATTACTATAATCTCCCCATTTTTTTAAATTTATAATAGTATCTACTTTCACATCATCATCTACATTACGTAATTCAGAAGAAACATCTTCGAAGATAAAATCCTGAAAATCAGTAGATCCTGAGGAACTACCTTTCATTTCATCTACCACCAAAGGAATAGAATCAATCACTTTATACTTACTATTAGTTTTCTTTAAGTTTGTGAAAGGTGATACATCAATATTTTTTTTTTTTTCATTTTCGAGCACTACTTTACTCAAATCCAATTCTCCTTTAAATGCTTTTTGACTAATACTACCATATAAGTTTTCTAACTCTTGTAGATGTATATGGTAGCTTTGTTTTATAGTTTCTACTTTTTCTACAATTTGAGCGAATTTATTTTGTATGCTAATTGTTGGAACTGGAATAATTAATTTTTGTAATTGATCCTTAGTAATAGCTTCCCTTGTAGCTCCTCCTACAATTGCTATTTTGTATAAGTATTTTTTAAAATTTTCAGAAATCAGTAAATGATTAAGATAGATATGATTCAAACTTTGTGATAACGTTCTTAAAATAGCAACATGCTGATTAACACGTGCTGGAAGAACATCATTTGGAACTATTGTACTTCTACAGACTGACGCTCCAGTTATATTAAATAGAACATCATTAGGTTCTACAATAACATTTTTTAATTTAAGAGCTTGTTCATTATCAATAAAAGCTAATTTTTTATACAGAAATTTATTATCATGAATATTAAGACTTCTAATTAAAGATATCCCATCATCTTTATAAGAATCCTTTCCTCCTCTTGGAGTTGATCCGCTCCCTATTTTTGTAGTTATTTTATCTAAACTAAACTTTGTCCAACCTTTCTCATTGATAACAGGGTCACCAAACATCTCCAAAAAAGTAGATTTTAATAACTCATCTAATAAGATAACACTCTCTTTGCGTTTTTTAACTAAAATTTGACAATCTGACAAGACATAGGCAATGCGTTTTTGGTTATCAATTGAAGGTAATGAGATTGTATACTTACTTAAATCTTCTTTATTAAACCCAGCTTGAGCAGCTCTTCCACCAATATTTTGAATAAATTTTTGAAAAATTGGACCTCTTAATAATGCAAGTAAATATTTCTTATCTAAAAGTTTTTCATTCGGAATAGTTTTCATTATTGCTACATTGTATGCCCCTTCTAAACCAGTTAAAATTTTACCTATTGAAGCCCCATAACGTCCAATTAAAACATCATCCTTTTTACATTTCTTTAATCTGTTCGAGTCATTTACGTATTCAACATTATCTTTTTCTCTTTGAGTAAAATCTCTAATTTGCAACATTCTAATGTATCCATCTTGCTTATTTTTGGACCATTCTATTTTAGGCGGTTGAGAACCACCTTGAAAATCACAAACATCAGTTAGTTTATATTTGATAACTTCCATTTTAAAACAACTTCTTTAATTCATTTAACTTTTCAGAAATATCTTGTTCTAAACCTTTATCTACTAACTGACCTTTATCATCAAATTTCCCTAATAGTTTTTCCAAAATCAGCTTTGGATTTTCATATACAATTTCTTCAAACACTTCTTCTTTATAACGTGAGAAACTTAAATCGTAACCTTCGTTTTTAATCTCTTTTTTAGACACAAAGAACGACTTTGATTTGCGATCATTAACTTTTTTAGAGTTTCTTGTTTTGTAACCTTTTATAATATCCTGTAAATCACCATAGTCATCTGTACCATCTTTTAGCTTTAATTTAGCACGTTTATCGTCTAAAGTATAACCATCGCTTTCCATATCATAAAACCAAACATTTTCTGTCTCGCCTCCTTTAGTAAAAATTAAAATGGCTGTACTAACCCCAGCATAAGGTTTAAATACACCACTTGGTATTGTAACTACTGCTTTAAGTTCAGATTTTTCAATCATTAATTTTCTAGCCTCAATAAATGCTTTACCAGAACCAAACAACACTCCTTGAGGTATAACAATACCTGATGTCCCCCCCATTTTTAGCATATTGTAAATACGCTCAATGAATAAAAGTTCACTTTTGGTTGTTCCTAAATTAAGTCCTTCATTAATATCTCCTTTATCTACATTACCAGTAAAAGGAGGATTAGCTAATATAATGTCATATTCAGAAGTTTCTACATAGCTTTTACTTAATGTGTCCTTATAATTTATTTGTGGACTGTCTATACCATGCATCATAAGGTTCATTAAACCTAAACGCACCATAGTTTGATCAATATCATACCCTTGAAGGCTTTGCCCTAAAATTTCTTTAACGTCTTGGGTCAATAACGCACTTCGGCTACTGCGAATAAAACCGTCTTCGTCTAGTTCTTGTTTATCTTTTTCCTTATCTAATTGTGTTACCATATATTGGTAAGCCCCTAATAAGAAACCACCAGTACCACAAGCAGGATCTGCTACTTTTTGACCAAGCTGAGGATTTACCAATTCGGCCAAAAGCTTTATAATATGTCTTGGAGTTCTAAATTGCCCGTTTTTTCCTGCAGAAGCAATTTCACTCAACAACATTTCATAGACATCACCTTGAATATCTTGGAAATCTTGCCCTTTTTCCATGGCATCCTTTTCCATTTCATCATATATTTCATCAATGCTTTTTACCGCTTCAAGTAACAATGAAGGTTTTGGAATAATGAATACGGCATTTGCCATGTGTCGAACAAAAGGAGACTCTTTGGTATCCAATTCTTTTATAAAAGGAAAAACGTTACGTTGAACGTGTTGTAGCATTTCTTCAGATGGTTTATGTTTAAACTCACTCCATCGCAAAGATTGTTTATTTATACCGTTTTGTTTTTTTTCTTCATCTTGTTTAGTAGCATAAAAAACACCTTCAAATTTAGAAATGAATTTATCTCCTGTAAATTCTGAATCTGACTGATTTTTTAAATCATTTTCATCTAACTTTTTCATAAAAAGCAAATAGGTAATTTGCTCAATCGCAGTTAAGGGATTTGAGATCCCTCCACTCCAAAATTTACTCCAAAGTTCATTTATTTTTGATGCAATTTGTGGATTGCTATTTATTAAACTCATTTAATATATTTTAATAATCGTTTTTAAAATTTTTGTATTTGTCTGCATTAGTCCAAAAAGTAAAACAATCTGCTATTACTTTATTTTCCCAGTTTTTATCAGCTTTTAAAACTTGCCAATCTTTTTTATATAGCACTCCACATAACTTGTAAAAGCCATCACCCTGTTCTCGCTTATTATCTTTATGTGTAATTAAGGCACTTAATAAAGGTCTTTCTTTTTCAAATTCGTGAACAGATACTTCTCCTAATATTTCTCCAACTTCTTTTCTATCTAGTGAATTATTAAAGTCATATCCTAATTGTAATTGCTCATTTAATTGTGAATATGTCCATGTGGTTTTTCGCCTAGCTAATTCAATTAATTTATCTCGAATATCTTTACTCATTCTATGCTGCGAATTTTTCAGTTAGTGTTAATATTTCTTTTATTTCTTTTGGAGAAAAAATCCCTCTTATGCCTTTAGGATGAATAATTGTAAAGGGAGCGGATATTAGATCTCGTTTTTGAACTTCCCCTCTTTCAATGATATACTCTTTTAATAGATTTAAGAACTCAATTTTTCGTGTAGATAAATTGCTGTGCTCTTTTATAAATTGTTGAAATAAACGACTTACTTCTTCATCAAATCTTTCCAGAATTTCTATCCCAATAATGTGTTTTATAAATTGAATGAACTTAGCGTTTTGGTGATTGTATACCTTACGTAATAATTTCTCCGTAATATGAGGATTTTCTTCATGAAGTTCTTCCGCTAATTGTTTGGTTTCTTCTTCAGTGATTTGTTCTCCAGATTTAATTTTTTGTAGAATTGGATTGTTTTCGATCAGATCCACAATTCTGGCCTCTACCATTTCACGGTATTTGGAAACACTTACCGCCTCATTTTCAGGGCCGAATTCAACCATTTCTTTGGTTTGTATAAGGTCTTGTAAATTTAATTTAGAAGGGCCTTCAAGCGGTCCATTTTGTTCTCTATATTTGATTAGTAGGCATAGCTTATCAGCTAATTCATCAAAACCTGCATCTTCAATGGTAGACCAAAAGTAGTTTGACAACACCTTTTTTATATAGTCTTTATTCTTTGCCACAATATTAATTGACATAGGTAATTCACTAACAACTGTAATGATGTTCTCTTTTAATGTGTCAAACTTTTCAGTTTCTTCCAATAAATGTGCAAGAGATATTTCCAGAACATCTTTATTGAAACGCATCG
>Ga0105354_1002184_pt1 | contig 11730 bp, 13 predicted proteins | sample GOMGulsemesocosm_FD_83658 | JGI IMG/M metagenome (GOLD analysis project Ga0105354, IMG submission 83658) | Methane-oxidizing microbial communities from mesocosms in the Gulf of Mexico - GOM9B Gulf of Mexico | ecosystem: Environmental > Aquatic > Marine > Cold seeps | place: USA: Gulf of America...
CACCTGTTAAGCGAATTTTTGTAACGCCGTTATCTACAAATGTTTTTGCTATGGTATAGATTTCATGAAAGCTCATAATATGAGACTTTGGTGAAAGCGCAACACCTTCTTCAGGCATACAATAGGTACAACGTAAATTACAACGTTCTGTTAGTGAAATACGTAAGTAACTATGTTTTCTGCCAAAGGTATCAGTTAATATGTTTTGTTCCTCTTTCATTAATCGTGTCTAGCTCCTTTTAATATTCTGAATATATGTAGTACAGATGGAAAAATTGCTTCCATTGATTCTTTTGCTCCATTTGTTGATCCTGGTAAAGCCAATACTAAGGTGTTTTTTAAGGTACCAGCAACACTTCTTGATAGCATAGAGTATGGGGTGCGTTCTTGACCATGACTTCTTACGGCTTCCTCTATACCTGGGATGTTTCTGTCTAATATAGGTTTTAATGCCTCTGGAGTAACATCTCTTTTAGATAAACCAGTTCCCCCTGTATAGATTACTAAATCTATACCTTGTTCTTGGTAGTATTTCGCTTTTTCTTGAATGACTTCTTTTTCATCAGGAATAATGATATAATCTGAAATAGCTACGTCATTTTGCTCTAAATTGGCGATTATCGCCTTTCCAGCTTTGTCTTCTTTTTGACCTGCAGAGATCGTATCAGAACATACAATAACGGCAGCAGTGATATCTTTTCGGTATTTATCTTTAAAATCAGATTTACCACCTTTCTTGTTCAACAGCTTGATATGATGAATCTCAACACCTTTGTCAATAGGTTTTAGCATATCGTATATATTAAGTGCTACAATGCTAGCACCATGCATTGCTTCAACTTCAACTCCGGTTTTATAGATTGTTTTAATGGTACATAAAACAGTAATTTCTAGTCCGTTTATTTCATATTCAATTCCTGTATATTCGATAGGTAGTGGATGGCAATCAGGAAGTAAATCGGGTGTTTTCTTAACACCTAATAACCCTGCCGCTTTACTCATTGAAAACACATCTCCTTTAGGAACGGTATTATTTTCAATAGCGGTTATAGTTTCAGGTTTACTTACCTTAACTACCGCTTGAGCAGTTGCGATTCTTAGGGTATTAATTTTATGTGTGATATCTACCATTGTAGTATTGTTTAATCGGTTAACTGTTTATTTGTTGAGTTGAGATTTACGTAAAGCGTTTATATTATCGTTGTAAAGGGAATGATGCCTTTACTTGTTTATCTATTAGCCGAATAAACTCATCAACAGATTAACGAATAAACAGTTTTACGAGTTTACTTTCCATTGGTGAGAAGCATCTTCAAATACTTCTTTACCGAAAATAGGTACATGTGCTTTTATTTCGTTTACGATATATTCAATAGCTGGAAAAACTTCTTTTCGTCTAGTTGATGAAACAAAAACAAACAAACATATTTCACCAGCTTTTACTGTACCTAAACTATGATAAATGTGCATGCAAGTAAGGTCAAATTTTTCAAAAGAAGCTTCTCTAATCTCGTGAAACTTTTCGTTGGCCATATCTTCATAGGCAGTATATTCTATAGCATCAACTATTTTTTTTTCAATTTGATCGGCGCGAACCTGACCTAAAAAGATATTATGTGCACCTATAGAAGTTTTTGATTGATGTTTAGCTATAGAATTACCAATAAATTCTGCTGAAATGGGTCCTTCTTTGAATACGTTTTTTGGTTTGCGATCTTTCATTTAATGATGTGTTTATATGTTTAGTTATTGACTTATTGAGTCTGTCTGAAATAAATTATTAATTCTCAGAGCTCACTTCGACAAACTCAGTCTGACTTTTTTCTTTTATCCACCAGAAAAGGGGGGGAGCAATACTATAGTATTAGATGTAATTATTTCATCTTCAGTTGTTATGGTTTGATTTTGAGCTGTTTTAAATGAAGTACTTTTTAACTGTGGGTATTTTAAGTATAATATGCTTAATAAGTCTGCAGTTGTACCTCCATTAAAGTCAATTTTTTCTTCAGCACATGAGGTGATATCAGTAAGCATTCCAAAATAATTTATTGTTAACTCCATTTATATTTTATTTAATTCGTCAATAGTATTTATGTTGACGGTATAGTGTTCCAAAGTATCTTCTAAAACAATTGTTTTTACATTAAAGTTACTAATGGCCCTAGTCATTCTCCTTTCGTCATTTTTTAGTAAATCTAAAAATATAGGGGCACATTTTTTTTTATACAAAGCAATTAGAGGCATCATTTTATTTTTACTTTTCAATTGAATGATGTCTGTTTTGGCAGAAATTTCATCAATTAATTTTTGTAAAATTATGGTGTTTATTAAAGGAACATCACAGCTCAATACTAAATTGAGTTCAGTTTTTGAATAGTTTAAGCCAGTGTATAACCCAGCTAAAGGACCAGCGTTTTTAATGTCATCGTTTATTCGTGTGGCATTAAAAATATCATAATCGGTATTGTCGCTAATAATAACAATATCAGTAACTAAAGGCTTCATAGCGTCTATTACATATTTAGTAAAGGGTTTACCTTTGTATAATACAAATCCTTTATCAGCACCCATCCTAGAGCTTTTTCCTCCAGCGAGTATAATACCTGTTATGTTTTCTTTACGCATCATTTAAACTAAAAATAATTTAACCGAAGCGATTATTAAAACAAATGCCAAGAGATGTCTTAAATGCTTATTATTGAATTTATGACTACCCAAATAGCTTCCGAAAAAACCGCCAACTAGTGCAAACCCGACTAATACAAATGATTGTGATGACAGTGTTACCCCACTACTTAATTGGCCAAATAATCCTGAAGCAGAATTTACCCATATAAACAACGCAGAAACAGCTGCGGCTTCTTTCATTTTACCCCAGTGCAATAATAAAATAACAGGACTTAAAATTATACCACCACCTATTCCGATAAGTCCAGAGAAGAAACCAATAATTCCCCCGACTAAAAGTCCTTGCCATATTTTAATATCTTTTATATATTGAACTTCTTTACCAATAACATTTAGCATTTTAAGAATTGCAAAAATTAAAAGCCCTCCTAATACTTTTTTATAAAGATTGGCATCTACAGCAATCATTCCTCCTAAAAACGCCATGGGGATAGATGCAATTGCAAAGGATAGAAATAACTTTTTATTAAAATGACCTTGTTTATAATAATGATAAAAAGCAATGGCGGCTACAAATAAGTTAAGTAGTAACGCAGTTGGTTTCATTGTTTCAGGAACAAACGAAAATATTGCCATTAAAGCTAAGTAACCACTAGCTCCTCCATGTCCTACACTCGAGTATAAAAATGCAACAACCGGAAGGATTGCTAAAAAAGGCCATATGTTTATGAGCTCAGCAATCATATTGCATCAATTTTATGAATTTGATTGTCTAAGTATTCCCAACAGTTACTGTTGATTTCTTCAAATGCAGTAATTAATTTTTTGCCGTATGGAGTTAGGGTTGCACCACCACCGTTTTTTCCACCTATGCTAGTAATAATAATAGGTTTTTCAGCGGATTTATTAACAGCGTCAATTAATGTCCATGCCTTTTTATAGGACATGTTTAACGATTTTGCTGCTTTTGATAAAGAGCCAGTTTCTTCAATAGCTTTTAGTAAACGAACTCTTCCTTCACCTAATAACACATAACCATCAGCCTCAATCCAAATTCTACTTTTAATTTTTAATTGCATTTAGTATTGCTTATTGATTATTATAACCTCAACCTCATCATTTACAGCAATGTCCATTTGGTCTTCGGGCATACAAACTAAGGCGTTTGAAAGTGCAAAGGTTTGTAACATAGCAGAACTTTGTCCTTCTAAAATATGTACCTTATTTCCTTCTACGGTTGCTTTTAAAAACTGAGCTCGATCACCTTTTTTATGGAATTTAGTAGCCGATTTTATGGTAATAGCATTCAATGTGTAATTTAAATTGCCGGATAGTCTCTCTAAGGCAGTTTGTACATATACATAAAAGCAAGTCAGTGCTGCTGCGGGGTTTCCGGGTAATGCGAAAATTAGAGTATCGTCTTTTTTTCCGAAATACAAAGGTTTACCTGGTTTCTGTTTAACTTTATAAAATAATTGTTTAACAGATAAATCATTCAAGGCTTTACCTACAAAATCATAATCTCCAACAGAAATACCACCAGAAATTATTACCACATCATTATCATTTATAACTTTTGCTAGTAGGTTATAGGTATTTCTATAATCATCATTTACCTTATATATGGTAGTATCTGTATACCCATTACTACTTAAAACACTTTGTAACATACTTGTATTACTTTCATATATCTGTCCGTATTGTAGTGGATCACCAGCTTTTACCAATTCGTTTCCAGTAGCGACGATTGCTATACGTGGTTTTTTATAAACAGCAACAGTTACAATTCCTAAGGAGGTTAGATACCCAATAGATGCTGGATTAAGTTTTGTTCCTTTTTTTAAGGCCAAAGCTCCTTTGTTTACTTGTTCCCCTTTAGGACGGATGTGATCATTTAAAGCAACAATACTATTTAGGGTTATATTGTTGTTTAATACATGTACGTTTTCCTGCATGATAACTGCATTTGCCGTATCAGGAACAGCGGATCCAGTAAATATACGTACAGTTTCTCCTGCTTTTAAAATTGGGTTTTTACAATCTCCAGCTTTTATTTCGTCTATAATTGAATATTTGTTATTAGTATGTAAGCGAAGTGCATATCCATCCATAGCAGATTGTCTAAAAGGAGGCATGTTTATCGGAGAAAATATATCTTCAGATAATATGTAACCAATAGAACAGTTCAATGCTCTCTTTTCTTGATTTTTTATATCAAATACACTCGTTTCAATTATGCTTTTTGCTTCAGTTACAGTAATCATTATCTTATGTCGTTATACCCTTACAAATATAACGATATATATAATTGTTGAACTATGATTTATATCATAAAAATATAATTTACACTAGTTTTAAATTATAATAAACTGATATATATCATAATATTAGTTGTAAATTGAGGATACTTTTATCATATCATTAAAATTAATACATAATGCCTATAAAAAGTTATTTAGCGCATCCGTTAGAAGGAAAAAAAACGGAACTCATAAAAGCAATATCTGATATCAGTCAATGCGAAGTAATCCCTGCAGAAAACGAAGATGTTGTCATCATTGTTACCGAAACAAACACTAAAGACGAAGAAGAAAAATTAAAAGAACAACTTGAAGCAATTGGTAGTTTAAAACTATTAGCATTGGTTTCAGGTTTTAATACACCAATTAAATAAATTGATATGGATAATTCTTTAACGAATAGAAGAAGTTTTATAAAAAAAATGGCAATGTTATCTGCAATGGCAGCTGCCGCAACCATGTTTCCGGGTATCATGTTTGCTAGTGAACAAGAAGAAGGTTTACCTAAAGGAAAGGACTTAGACTGGAAAAAGACGCCTTGTCGTTTTTGTGGTGTTGGTTGTGGTGTTTTAGTAGGAATTGAAAACGGAAAAGCTGTTGCCGTAAAAGGAGACCCTAAGTCGCCAGTAAATAAAGGATTGTGTTGTGTAAAAGGATACCATTCTGTAATTTCTATTTATGGGAAGGATAGATTGACGCATCCGTGGGTAAAGAAAAACGGTAAGTACGTTAAAACTACAATGAAAGAAGCATTAGATTTAATTGCTTCTAAAATGCAAACAACGATAAAAGAACATGGTAAAGATTCAGTATCTATTTATGGTTCTGGTCAATGGACTATTCCAGATGGTTATGTTGCCTCTAAGTTGTTTAAGGGGTGTATAGGGACTAATAACGTTGAAGCCAATGCGCGTTTGTGTATGGCAAGTGCCGTAACTGGTTTCATGACTTCTTTTGGTATAGATGAGCCAATGGGCTGTTATGATGATATAGATCATGCCAATGCTTTTATTTTATGGGGGAATAATATGGCAGAAATGCACCCAGTATTATTTTCGAGAATATTAGACCAACGTCAAAAAAGAGGAGTCAAAATTATTGATTTTGCTACGCGAACTACGCGTACAAGTATGGCATCCGATAAATCAATTATTTTTAAACCTCAAACAGATTTGGCTGTAGCGAATGCTATTTGTTATGAGATTATAAACAATGGTTGGGTAAATAAATCCTTTGTAGAAAAACATTGTAATTTTAAGAAAGGACTTACCGATATGGGGTATGGTCTAGAAGATAATTACAAATTTAAAGATAAGCCAGAAGGAATTAATTTTGAAGAATTTAAAACATTTTTGGAAGATTATAGTCCAGAAAAAGTTGAGAAATTATCAGGGGTATCTGCTAAGGATATTAAGTATATGGCTGCTTATTATGGCGACCCAAATGTAAAAGTGATGTCACTTTGGTGTATGGGACCAAATCAGCATACTAGGGGTACTTGGATGAATAATTTAATTTATAATATCCATTTATTAACCGGAAAAATTTCTACCCCAGGTAATAGTCCTTTTTCTCTTACTGGACAGCCTAGTGCATGTGGAACGGTTAGAGAGGTAGGTACTTTAACACATAAATTACCGCATGGAGTAGTAATGAATAAAAAGCATAGGGAACATGCAGCTCATATTTGGGACGTTCCTGTGGAGAACATTCCATCTAAACCTACCTATCATACTGTAGAAATGTTTAGAGCTCTTGATAGAGGAGATATCCGTTTTATGTGGATTCAGGTTACCAACCCTATGGTAACAATGCCAAAACTAAAGCGTTATAGAGATGCTACTAAAAAGGAAGGAAGATTTATTGTAGTGTCAGATATTTATCCAACGCCAACTACCGATATAGCCGATGTTATTTTACCATCTGCTATGTGGATAGAGCGCGAAGGAATGTATGGTAACTCAGAAAGACGTACCCAACAATTTGATCAATTAATAGATCCACCAGGTGAAGCAATGAGTGATACTTGGCAACTGGTTGAGGTAGCAAAACGTTTAGGTTTTGAAAAACAATTCTATTACAAAGAAGAAAATCATATAGAAGAAATTTATAATGAATACCGTAGACATCATGAAGGTAAGAAGCATAATATGGCACCTTATGAAGTATTAAAATCGCAGCCAGGAGCACAATGGCCTTATGTTGATGGAAAATCTACTAAATGGAGATTTAATGCTGAATACGATCCTGCTTGTTCAAACGGTAAAGATTTTCATTTTTATGGAAAACCAGACGGAAAAGCTATTATTTGGCAACGTCCATACGAACCTGCTCCTGAAGAACCTGATAATGAGTATCCATTTTGGTTATGTACTGGTCGTGTAATAGAGCATTGGCATACAGGTTCAATGACACGTAGGATTCCTGTATTGCATAAAGCAGTACCTCATGCTTATGTTGAGTTAAATCCGGAACAAGCTAAACAGATGCAAATAAATACTGGAGATAAGGTAAAATTAACTTCACGTAGAGGATCCGTAGTTTTACCAGCATCAGTTAGTGAAAGGGGGGTACCAGTAAAAAATAGTGTATTTGTACCTTTCTTTGATGAGAATCTGTTAATTAACGACATCACACTAGATGCTTTTTGTCCAATATCTAAGCAGCCTGATTATAAAAAATGTGCTGTTAAAGTTGAAAAAGTATAGACTATGAAAAGATTAGGAATTATATCATTATTTGTCCTTTTATTTATAGGTTTTATCACTATTTGGCATTTTAGTTACAAACAAGGTTTAGAAGAAGCCTATGTGCCAATAGTTAAAGAGGAGTCTATAACGCTAATTCCTTCGGAACAAGGTGTTTTTAGACGATCAGAACATGCTTTAGATTATGCGAAAATGCCAATTGATGAAAAACATCAAAGATCCTTAGATGATTATTATGATAATCGAGCTTTTCACGGAGCACCACCAAGCATACCTCATGAAATCAATGGTGAAAGAAATATGGGGGGAATCAGTTGTTTAAAATGTCATGAAAATGGGGGGTATGTAAGTAAACTTAGTGCATATGCACCAGTAACTCCGCATCCGGAAATGGTTAATTGCAGACAATGTCATGTACCTGAGAATACAGAAACATTATTCAGAGATAGTAATTTTGAAAAAGCTCCAGCTCCTTTGGCTGGGATCAATAATGCTCTAATGGGGAGTCCACCTGTAATACCACATCAAATTCAAATGAGGGAAAATTGTTTGTCGTGTCATGCTGGACCTAGTGCTCCTAAAGAGATTAGAGTTTCGCATCCTGAGCGTATAAATTGTCGACAATGTCATGTACCAAACAATAAGGAAGTAAAAGATATTGGAATTTTTAAAAGAGATAATAATGAGTAAATATATTTTATCAACTAAATATTGGAGCTTAATCCTATGTATATCGATTTTATATTCATGTAAAAACCATGAAGATGAATATCATAGCATACATGATAAAATTGAAGCAAAAAGTAAAGATTATAAGGGAACATCTATTTCTTCTGATAGCTATATAGATCATGTTAAAACTGTTGAAATTACCGAGGGAAATCATACTTTTTTAATTCCAGAACGAAAGAGTCAATTACAATCTTATGCATGTATGGAATGTCATACAAAGCCATTGTCTGAAATGCAAAAAAACAATGAATTATATAAAAAAGCACATTGGAACATTAGTTTAAATCACGCTAATGAAAATATAATGAACTGTATTACTTGTCATAATGGTAAGAACATGGATAAACTTCATAGTTTGACAGGGAATCAAATTGATTTTAATAACAGTTATGTTCTTTGTAGTCAGTGTCATACAAAACAATTTGATGATTGGAAAGGCGGTGCTCATGGGAAACGCATAGGAAGTTGGGCTCCTCCAAGGGCTTCACTAACTTGTGTGAACTGTCACGATCCGCATAAGCCACACATTGAATCAAGATGGCCAGCAAGATTTAATACCGAAAAAGTTAAAGAAAGAAAATAGGTGATTATGAGTGATAACAATAAAAAATGGTTTTCCTTAAACCTAAATTTTTCAAGTAAACAAAAATCATCTTCTGATTCTTGTGGTTGTGGAAAAACTACTGGTGGATGTAACTCAAGTACAGATAATGATGTTAGTCATGAAGAGTTTTTGGATGCAGCTGTAAATGCTTCTATCGGGGAGGAAAGGCGCAAAGACGGATTTGAACAGGTTTTTGATGTTAAAATGGATAGGCGTACAGCTTTTAAAAAATTAACTGCAAGTTTAATGATCGGGGCAGGTGCTGTATCCACATCTTGTAGTATGATTGCAGGAGAGGAAACAAAAGAAAAGGCGCAAATAGATTGGGAAGAACAGTTTAAAGGAAACTATAAACTAATGACCGATGAAGAAAAACAAGGAACAGTAGATAGACTGGTCCGTTCTTATCAATTGCGCACTGGAAAAAATATTAGCATGTCTTCTAAAAATGCCGAAGAAGATGTCTTGTTCGGTTATGCTTTTAATATATCTAAGTGTAAAGGATATATGGATTGTGTAAATGCTTGCGTAGAAGAAAATAATCAAGACAGGGATTCACAAATGCAATACATCCGTATTCATGAAATGAAAGAGGGTAAAGGCTTTAATTTTAATGAAGCTGATGATAATTATTATCATGAAGTGCCCGCTGAAGGTCATTTTTATATGGGAACTCAATGTTTTCATTGTGACAATCCACCTTGTGTTGAGGTTTGTCCTGTACAAGCAACTTGGCGAGAAGATGACGGTTTGGTAGTTATTGATTACGATTGGTGTGTAGGATGTAGATATTGTATGGCAGCTTGTCCTTATGATGGTAGACGTTTCAACTGGAGCAAGCCAGAGGTTCCAGAAGAAGAGGTGAACAAAAATCAGCACTATTTAGGAAATCGTATGCGTAAGAAAGGAGTTATGGAAAAATGTACTTTCTGTGTACAACGTTCTAGAGCTGGTCAAAACCCTGCTTGTGTAGAGGCTTGTCCAACAGGAGCACGAATTTTTGGTAATTTATTAGATCCAGAAAGTACAATCCGTTGGGTGCTTGAAAACAAAAAGGTGTTTAGACTGAAAGAGGATTTAGGAACAGAACCTAAGTTCTGGTACTTTATGGATTAAGAATATCATACAAATTTTATTATAGATGGAAGTAATTAAAGTTTTTGGAAGTTTAGTAAAAGATAGTATTGATACAATCACTCATGGATCAAAAAAATACCATTTATGGATGGCATTGTTAACTTTTGTGATGTTAGTAGGAATGTATTGCTATTCTGTTCAATTAGAAGAAGGGTTAAGTGTTACTGGAATGAATGATAGTGTAAGTTGGGGATTATACATCTCTAATTTTACATTCTTGGTAGGGGTAGCTGCAGCAGCAGTAATATTAGTGATGCCTACTTATGTGTTAAAAGATGTTGATTTTAAACAAGCTGTACTTATAGGTGAAGGGCTAGCAGTGGCGGCATTAATTATGTGCTTAGCTTTTGTAGTAGCGGATATGGGAGGGCCTTCCGTACTGTGGCATATGCTACCTGGTATTGGGGTATTTAATTTCCCTAATTCAATGCTAGCTTGGGATGTTATTGCACTAAATGGATATTTATTAATCAATATTACTATCCCGTTGTATATCCTTTTTAGGCATTATCAAGGTAAGGAGGCGAAGCCTAAGGTATATATTCCAGGAGCATTTTTATCAGTTTTCTGGGCAGTTGGAATACACTTAGTAACCGCTTTTTTATATCAAGGGTTACAGGCCAAACCATTTTGGAATAACGCGTTATTAGGCCCTCGTTTTTTAGCATCTGCTTTTGCTGCAGGGCCAGCTTTGATAATTTTGGTGTTAGCAATAATAAGAACACATACTCCTTTTAAAATTGAAGACAAAACAATTAAAAAAATTGCGTTAGTGGTTACTGTTGCTGCTCAGATAAATTTGATCATGTTAGTATCTGAACTTTTTAAAGAATTTTATGCGCCAACGCACCATAGTGAAAGTGCGTACTATTTATTCTTTGGTTTACATGGTAAAAATGCGCTAATGCCATGGATTTGGACAGCTATACCGTTAAATGTATTAGCAACAATATTATTAACTTTTCATAAACTTAGAAATAATTTTAAGGTGTTGTTTTTTGCTTGTTTTATATTGTTTGTAGCCATATGGATTGAAAAAGGATTTGGATTAATCGTTCCAGGATTTATTCCGGGGTCATATGGTAAAATTGTTGAATATGCCCCAACAAGTATTGAAATAGGCGTTACGTTAGGTATTTGGGCAATGGGAGCATTTGTTTTTACAATTTTGGCCAGAACAGCTATAGGAATTGAAATAGGAAAACTTCGGTATAAAAAGTAGTAATAATTTTATAAGAAAAGGAGGCACTCATATGGGGTCTCTTTTTTTGTTAAAATATATTTGACGCTTCAAATTGTAAATTATTTACTTTACTAATTATCAAATGATTTACAATTATTATATTTAGCTTTTAAAGAAAATTATCAGCTTAATTATGAGTTCATCAGCTAAAGAAAAGGCAAATACACCAGAAGATTTTACTAATTTGAAAACCAAAATGCCACCAACTAACAGTGTTGGTTTTGGAGCAATTAAGTCGGCTGTTCAACATGCTTCAAAATATATGAATGCAGTTGAAGCTTTTAAAGTTTCATTAATGATAAATCAAAAAGGAGGTTTTGATTGTCCAGGATGTGCTTGGCCAGATCCGGATGATGAGCGTTCTGTTTTTGGTGAATA
>Ga0105354_1002186_pt1 | contig 11727 bp, 8 predicted proteins | sample GOMGulsemesocosm_FD_83658 | JGI IMG/M metagenome (GOLD analysis project Ga0105354, IMG submission 83658) | Methane-oxidizing microbial communities from mesocosms in the Gulf of Mexico - GOM9B Gulf of Mexico | ecosystem: Environmental > Aquatic > Marine > Cold seeps | place: USA: Gulf of America...
AATTTTCACATCTTCTTTAGCTTCAATAGCTTGGTGTAATCCGTCAGAGTAACGACGACCATCCATGATACGACCTGTAGATTCATCTACAATCATAACTTTATTTTCCATTACTACATACTCTGTATCTTTTTCAAATAAAGTGTACGCTTTTAGTAATTGGTTTAAAGTATGGATTCGTTCACTTTTGATACTAAAATCTCTGTATAACTCTTCTTTCTCTTCAGCTTCTTTTTCGGCTTCTAAGTTTTTAATTTCAATTTTTGCAATTTCAGTACCAATATCTGGCATTACAAAGAAATCTCTATTATCACCTCCTGATAAATAGTCAATACCTTTATCAGTAAGTTCTATTTGATTGTTTTTTTCTTCAATAACGAAGTATAATTCAGCATCAACCTTAGGCATTTCCTTATTGTTGTCTGCCATGTAAAAGTTTTCAGTTTTCTGAAGTAACTGACGTATTCCTTCTTCACTTAAAAACTTTATTAATGCTTTGTTTTTAGGTAATCCTCTAAAAACACGTAATAATTGTATACCACCTTCTTTAGTGTCGCCACCTTTAATTAACTTTTTAGCTTCAGATAAAACACCAACTAAATGTTTGCGTTGTATTTCTACGATATCAGCAACTTTAGGTTTTAATTCAGTAAATTCATGCCTATCACCTTGAGGAACTGGACCAGAAATAATTAATGGAGTACGCGCATCATCAACTAAAACAGAATCAACTTCATCAATAATAGCGTAGTTATGTTTACGTTGTACTAAGTCATCTGGAGCGTGTGACATGTTATCACGTAAGTAATCAAAACCAAATTCATTATTTGTCCCATAAGTGATATCAGCATTGTAAGCTGCTCTTCTTTCAGGAGAGTTAGGTTGATAGTAATCAATACAGTCAACAGTTAATCCGTGAAATTGAAAAATAGGAGCCATCCATGCGCTATCACGTTTAGCAAGATAGTCGTTTACGGTAACCAAGTGAACTCCGTTTCCTGTAAGTGCATTTAGGTATACAGGAAGCGTTGCAACTAATGTTTTTCCTTCTCCAGTATGCATTTCGGCAATTTTTCCTTGATGCATTGCAATACCTCCGATAAGTTGTACGTCATAATGAATCATGTTCCAAACTACTGGAGTTCCAGCAGCATCCCATGAAGTTTCCCATACTGCATTATCACCAACTAAAGAAATGTATTCTTTTGTTGCAGATAACTCTCTGTCATAAGTAGAAGCAGCTACGGATAGCGTTTCCTCATTTGTAAAACGTTTAGCTGTTTCTTTAACTACAGCATAGGCTTCCGGTAGGATTTCTAATAATACTTTTTCAGTAATTTCATATGCTTCGTCATTTAACGTATCTATTTGAGCATATAAAGTTTCTTTCTTATCAATATCAGTTGTAGCTTCAATTTCTTCCTTTAAGGACTTAATAGAGTCGTTAATTGTTGAAATAGAATCTGTTATTTTTGCTTTGAAAGCAGTCGTTTTAGCTCTTAATTCATCATGAGAAAGGTTTACTAAAGTAGGTTCAATCTTTCTGATTTTATCTACTAAAGGTTTTATTTCCTTGATGTCTTTTTGAGACTTATCTCCAACAAATACTTTAAGTATTTTATTAATGAAATCCATGATGTTAGTTTTTCTAAATGTTATATAAAAAAAGTCTCTTTATAAAGAGACTTTTACTTATTGTGTTAATATTCTTCCTCGTTCCAAAGATAATCTTCTTCGGTAGGATAGTCAGGCCAAATTTCTTCAATAGAATCATATTGATCTCCTTCATCTTCAATCGCTTGAAGGTTTTCAACAACTTCTAATGGAGAACCGGTTCTAATCGCATAATCGATTAATTCATCTTTTGTTGCCGGCCATGGTGCATCACTTAAATGTGATGCTAATTCTAGAGTCCAATACATAATTGTAACTAATTTTAATTTTAAGCAAAAATAATTTTTTAAATGAATAAATCAAGTAAAAAGTTAATTATTTCAGTATTATTTATAAGAACGTTTTTTTTATCACTAAAAATGGTGATTAAGTTTAGGTTTTAAAAACGTAATTAATATTTTTTAGGAACCCATTTTACTTCATCAGCACCCAAATCATAGGACAACTTTCGTGCCAATACAAAAAGGTAGTCAGAAAGTCTATTTAAGTACTTTAATGCGCGTTCATCAAAAGGAGAAATTTCATTCAATGCACTTGCTAATCGTTCTGCACGCCTACAAACACAGCGTGTTATATGACAATATGACACAGTGGTATGTCCTCCAGGTAGTACAAAATGAGTCATGGGAGGAAGGTTTTGTTCCATTTTGTCAATTTCTTGTTCTAATGTTTCAATATCAGTTTCTTCAACCTTAGGGATATTCAAGCGTTCTTTTCCGTTTTTTAAAATTAGTTTTTCAGGATCAGTAGCTAAAATTGCGCCTATAGTAAAAAGGTGGTCTTGTATTTTGATTAATGTCTCTTTACTATTCGTATCAATTTTTTGATCTCTAATAAGTCCGATATATGAATTTAATTCATCCACAGTACCATAGCTATCTATTCTAATGTGGTGTTTTGGGACACGTGTTCCGCCAAATAGGGCAGTAGTTCCTTTATCACCAGTTTTTGTATATACTTTCATTTTAAAAAGTTGATGAGTTTATTCGTTTAAAAGTTTATTTTTTTCCGTTTTTGTAAATGCAATTTAACGAATAGAAACTAACATTTGTGAAGAATACTGAAATATATGCGAAAAGATTCCACTTAGGTTAAAGCTACAAACGGAATGTTGTTAGTATGAAAAAATTATGCTCTTATGATAAAGTGTTCTTTGTGTTTTGTTTCTGTTCTAAAAAAAACAAATCCCCAAAAAAAAGTGTCAATTGTGATAGTTACTTTTGGGTGATTTTTAATCTCTTCCCAGGCTTCTTCCATTTCCTTTGACCAATGAATATCGTCAAATATAAATACGGAGTCCTTATTAGTACTGTCTATTAATATATTAAAATACTTTAGTGTGGCTTTTTTCTGGTGATTTCCGTCAAAATATACTAAGTCATAAGTTAAAGTGTTATTTTTTAGGAAAGAAGAGAAATCGGTAATTATAGGGATGATATTATCTAATTGGTATTTTTTAAATTGAAGTTGTGCTATTTTAGAAGTTTCAGGGCAACCTTCTAAGGTTGTTATTTTTGTTTTTGGATTACCGTAAGCAATTGCGGTCGAAGCAAGTCCTAATGAGGTTCCAAGCTCAAGTACAGTGTCAAAATCAAAATATTGAGATAATCGAGAGAGTAATTGAGCTCTTTTTTTTGTGACCCCTGCTGTTTTTACAATTGCAGAAATTACTCTAATGTTGCTTTTGAAAACTCTACTCCCTGCTCCGAAATCAGTTACTTGAATACTGTTTCTGTTTTTTAGTAATTCGGATCGATACTGATTTAGTTTTTGATACGCATTCAGCTGCTTTTTATTATAAAAGCACTTTGTTATTAAATCAAATACAAATGGAGAGTGAACCCCATGCTCATTTGTTGAGTGAAACAAAAATTTTATGTAGGCTATTACTTGGAACACTTTAAATTTGGCTATCTATATAGTTGAACATTGAAAATGAATTTTTTAAAAATAAATAGAAAACATGTTAAAAGTAAGGTTTCAATTATTTGATATTCAAAATTCCTTAATTGGTTACTCTCCTTCAAGTTTAGCTGATAATTCAAACCAACGCATTTCCTTTTCATCTATAGCGTCACCAAGTTGCTTTATTTTTTTTGAAACTTCTTGAATCTCTTCTGGTGTATATTCTTTAGTAGCAAAACTATTTTCTAATCCCTTTTTCTCTTTGTCAATTTTTTGAATATCTTTCTCTAAGCGATTGTATTCTTTTTGTTCGTTAAAAGAAAGTTGCACTTTGGTCTCTTTTTTCCAAGATGTTTTTTCCTTTTTTTCTACAGTTTTCACCTCTGGAGTTACACTATCTTCGTAAGATCTAAAGTCAGAATAATTCCCTGGAAAATCTTCAATAATGCCTTCACCTCTAAATACAAATAGATGATCTACTACTTTATCCATAAAATACCTGTCGTGAGAGACAACGATTAAACATCCCGGGTAGTCGAGTAAAAAGTTCTCAAGAACACTTAAGGTAACAATGTCTAAATCATTTGTAGGTTCATCTAAAATTAAAAAGTTAGGATTTTGAATTAGAACAGTACATAAGTACAATCTTTTACGTTCTCCTCCAGATAATTTTTCTACTTGATCGTATTGCTTTTTCTTGTCGAATAAAAATCGTTCCAATAATTGAGAAGCGGATATTTTACGGCCTTTAGATAGCGGTATGTAGTCTCCAAATTCTCTAATTACTTCAATTACTTTTTGCCCCTCTTTTATTTTAATTCCTTTTTGAGTGTAGTATCCAAATTTTACAGTATCACCAGTAATAACTTTTCCAGCATCTGGTTTATCTGTATTGGTCAGCATATTAAGAAAAGTGGATTTTCCAGTACCGTTTTTACCAATAATTCCGATACGTTCCCCTCTAATAAATGAGTAATTGAATTTATCTAAAATTATTTTTTCACCGTATGCTTTATAAGCATTGTGAAACTCAACAATTTTATTTCCAAGACGTTCCATGTTAATTTCTAATTCCATGGAATGTTCCTTGCGCCTAGAATGTGCTTTTTCTTTTATTTGGTAAAAATCATCAATTCTAGATTTAGATTTTGTGGTACGTGCCTTTGGTTGGCGACGCATCCAATCTAATTCTTTTTTAAATAAATTTTTTGCTTTTCCTATTTCTGTATTAGCAGCAGTTACACGTGCTTCTTTCTTTTCTAAGTAATAGGAGTAGTTTCCTTTATAGCTGTATAATTGTCCGTTTTCTAATTCAATAATTTCATTACACACACGTTCTAAGAAAAATCTATCGTGAGTAACCATGAAAAGTGTAATGCTTTCTTTTTTGAAATAAGCTTCTAACCATTCGATCATTTCTAAATCCAAATGATTGGTAGGTTCATCTAAAATTAATAAATCTGGTTTGCTAATAAGAATAGTGGCTAAAGCCAAGCGTTTCTTTTGCCCTCCAGAAAGTAAACTCACTTTTTGATCCAGTTTTTCAAGTTTTAACTTGAATAATATTTGCTTGTATTGTGTTTCAAAGTCCCATGCATTATGCTGGTCCATCAGGTCAAAAGCTTTTTGATAGGCATCTGAATCTTCAGGGTTTTCTAATGCTTTTTCATATTGCCGAATGATTTGTAAGGTCTTATTATCGGAAGCAAATATTGTTTGTTCAATAGTAAGTGTTTCATCAAAAACATCTTCCTGTGATAAAAAAGAAATTGATAGTTCTTTTCGTTTTACAATTTGACCAGAATCAGCTTGATCACGATTGCTAATGATGTTAAGAATAGTTGATTTCCCTGTACCGTTTTTTGCAATAAAAGCAATTTTTTGGTCTTTATTAATTCCGAATGAGATATTGTCAAACAATACACGTTCACCGTATGATTTCGATATGTTTTCTACAGATAAGTAGTTCACTTTTTTATTTTTTTACAAATTAAACGGAATTTCTTTAGATATAAGGTATAAAGTTTCATTATTACTATCGAAAAGTTATATTTGTGACTTACTTAAAAATGAAAATAAATGAAAATTAAGTCGATACTTATTTTTTTACTATTATTAAATATAGTTTTTACATCGTGTATTTCTAGTAAACAAACTGTTTATATGCAAAATAGGGATCAAGTATTTGAGGAGGTTTTGTTAAGTAAACAATTACCACCTTATCGGTTGCAGATTAATGATGTACTAAGTATACGTATAAAAGCATTAGATCAAGCTTTGGTAGGGATGTTTAACCCAATAGCAGAAGATGATAATGTAACTGCTTTAACAAGAGAAAGTTTATACTCAGATGGGTTTTTAATAGATGACCATGGGGATATAAATATGCCAACTTTAGGAAAAGTTAATATTCTTAACTTAACAGTTGAAGAAATCAAAGAAAAAATTGAAAAAAAACTTTTAGAAGAGTACTTTAAAGATGAAGCAAACATATTCGTCACAGTAAAATTAGGAGGGATTAAATATACAACTATAGGGGAAATTGGTTCGACAGGAACAAATGTAGTTTTTCAAGAACGTGTAAATATTTTTGAAGCAATCGCAAATGCTGGTGATATTCCAATATTAGGAAATAAACAAGACGTGTTGTTGGTTAGGCCTCATCCTGGTGGGCGTACTGTGCATCATCTTGATTTAACAGATATAGCTATATTTGAATCCCCTTTTTTTTATATACAGCCAAATGATATGATTTATGTAAAATCATTACCTCAAAAAGCATGGGGGTTTGGAGAAACAGGCTTACAATCGTTTACTACAGTTTTAAGTATTTTTTCAGGTTTAGTTACAACATATTTTTTGTTTAAGAGCATATAAGTTATGGAAGAAGAGTTTAGTTTCTCAGATTTTAAACCGATGATTAATTTTAAAGATTTGTTTTTTAAAATTGTGAAAAATTGGTGGCTATTTGTTGTGTTTTTAGGAATTTGTTTTACAATAGCATATCAAGTAAATTTACGTAAAAAATCAAGATATTCAGCAAGTAGTCAGGTTGTGATTTCAAATGATAAAAATCCATTTTTTACTTCAACAACTAATTTAACATTTAACTGGGGAGGAGCAACTGATAAAGTACAAACGACAATAATTCTATTTAAGTCTAGGTCACATAATGAAAAAGTAGTAGAGTATCTTCAGTATTATATAAATTATACAAAACAGGCAAAATATTGGACATACGATGCGTATAAAACAATGCCTTTTAAAATTGAAGTAGATACTACGGTGTATCAGCAATTAAATAAAAATATTATTATCACTCCTTTGGATGATTTTAATTATCAACTTTCATATGATAATCCAGTAAAAGCCGTAGCAGTACAGCATTATGGTAATAAGAATAAAAAGGTGGTAGAGGTTGCTGTAGGTAATGTTACGAAAAAATACGCGTATGATGAGCTGGTTAAATTACCTTTTTTTCAATTTAAAGTTATAAAGACAACGAATGAGTTACTCACGAGTTTAGAACCATTTAAAGTTAGTTTTTCCGATTTTGATGGGGCTGTAGCGGCTAATAGGAGTATGGCTGTACGTTCTATTATTTCAGGGTCTCCGATTGTAAATTTATCTATGAATGGTGCGAATAAATATCGGATAGTAGATTATATAAACGCCTCAGTTGAAGTATTAAAGATAGATCAATTAATACGGAAGAATTTATTTGCAACCAAGACTATTGGTTTTGTAGATAGGATGTTGGATAGCTTAAAAAACAGAGTAAATACCAATGAAGACGAACTAAACTCTTTTTATAAAAAATCCAAAGCTATAAACCTTGATAGTGAAGGAGAAAAATTAACGGGGGAATTAAGTAATTTAGATTTAGAAAAAAACACTTTGCGTTCAAAGTTAGAGTATTTAACTAATTTAGAGCAATACTTAACTAGTAGGACATTATATACTGATGTTCCAGCCCCTTCTGTTGTAGGGATTGATGAACCTAATATTATAAGTAATATTGGTAGAATTATAGAGTTATCGGTTCAACGTTCAAAATTTGGTTATGCAGTCCGTGAAGATACTCCCATTTTTGCAGATTTAGATAGGAATATCCAGTCATTGAGAACAGTATTGTTTGAAAATATTAAGACATATAGAGTAGCACTAAATTTAGAAAATAAAACAATTAATAATCGCTTACGAAAAGTTGAAGGAGAATTCTCGAAGTTACCAGAAAGTCAGCAAAAGCTATTAAATATAGAACGACAATATAGCTTAAGTAATAATCTATACGAATTGTTTTTAGAAAAACGTAGTGAGGCGAAAATGATTAAGGCGGCTAGTGTTTCAGATTTATTGGTTATTGATGAGGCGAAGGTGATTTCGACAAGTTTGGTTGGCCCAAATAAAGATATGAATTATGTTATTGCTTTGGTGATAGGTTTGTTATTTCCTACGTTATTAATTACAGCATTATTTTTATTTAATAATAATATTACGGATCCAAAAGATGTTGCTTTTTTGTCAAAAATACCATTGTTAGGTGTTGTAGGTAAAAGTAATGAGGTCTTAACAGTTTTTAAGCGATCAAAATCACCAGTGAGTGAATCATTTAGATCAATGAGGTCAAATTTAGAATTTATATATAAAAAACAAAATATAGCATCAGCTTCGAGAACACTTTTGGTTACATCGTCTGTAAGTGGAGAAGGGAAATCGTTTACAGCTATTAATATTGCTTGTATGTATGCCATGAGTAATAAAAAAACGGTGTTGGTTGGTTTAGACTTACGTAAACCTAAAATATTTGATGATTTTGATTTGCATAATAACTATGGAGCAGTTAATTATTTAATAAATAATAAAGAGTTCAATGAAGTAGTACAGAAAACTCATGTTCCAAATTTAGATTTAATAACCTCTGGGCCTATACCTCCAAATCCTTCTGAATTATTAATTAGTGAAAAGATGGATGAGTTTGTGAAAGAGCTAAAAGAGAATTATGATTATATTGTTTTTGATACGCCGCCTTTAGGATTGGTTACGGATGCTTTGGATTTAACACGTTATTCTGATGCAAATATTTATATGATTCGTCAAGATTATACTAAAAAATCCATGCTTGGACTGATAAATGAAAAGCATGCGAATAAAGAAATTAAAAACTTAAGCTTTGTATTAAACTATTATAAGGTTAAAACGGGCTATGGTTACGGCTATGGTTACGGCTATGGTTACGGTTATGGAGTGTATGGTAATGGATATCATGAAATTGAGGATGAAAAAGGGATAATTGCTAAAGTGAAGCAATTATTTAAGCGTGGTTAATATTTATTAATTAGTTAAAAAAGAACTGATTTGAATACAGACGAAAAATGGTTAGATGAAATATCTGCTAATCAAAAAATAATACAATTTAATTTTAAAGAAGTATGGAGGTATAAGGATTTGTTATTTCTTTTTGTAAAAAGGGATTTAATTACCGTGTATAAGCAAACTGTACTTGGGCCGTTATGGTATTTAATTCAACCATTATTGACGTCAGTTATTTTTACGTTAATATTTAATGATATTGCAGGGATTGATACGGGATCTATACCACCTTTTTTATTCAACTTAGCAGGAATTACAACTTGGAATTATTTTAAAGAATGCTTAACTGCTACTTCAGATACTTTTAAGAAAAACGAAAATATTTTTGGTAAAGTATACTTTCCGCGTATCATAATGCCGCTTTCAGTTATTGTTTCTAATTTATTGAAGTTTGGAATTCAGCTATTGGTGTTATTAGTGTTTTATATTTATTATGCTTTATCAGGATATGATATTCAGCCGAGCTTAACTTTAGCTTTTTTTCCATTATTAGTGGTTTGTATGGGGATGTTAGGGTTAGGATTAGGTATGATAATATCTTCAATGGTAACTAAATATAGGGATTTAACTTTTTTAGTGAGTTTTGGAGTGCAATTATTGATGTATATGTCAGCAGTAGTGTATCCTTTATCCTTAATAAAAGAAAAATTAGCTGAATATGCATGGGTAGTAGAATATAACCCTATGGCACACGTAATTGAAATGGCAAGATATATGTTATTGAACGAGGGAACAATAGTGTTGTCAAATATTATATTTACATCTCTATTTACGATTTTAATATTGCTATTTGGTATAGTGATATTTAATAAAACGGAGAAAACGTTTATAGATACAATATGATTGTTAGTAGATTGATCATGCTTTTTAGTGTGCTAATTTACTTAAAATGACGCTTATGGATAATTGTATATTAAAAATAGAAAACCTTTCAAAACAATATAGATTGGGACTTGTGGGTACAGGTACTATTAGTCATGATTTAAATAGATGGTGGAGTGGAATTAGAGGGAAAGATGATCCATATTTAAAAATTGGTGATGTAAATGATAGAGCTTCAAAAGGAACCTCAAATTATGTTTGGGCGTTAAAAGATATTAATTTTGAAGTGGCTCAAGGAGAGGTTTTAGGTATCATAGGGAAAAATGGAGCTGGAAAATCTACATTGTTGAAAATTTTGTCTAAAGTTACTGGGCCATCTATAGGGAGTATAAAAGTTAATGGAAGAATTGCTTCATTATTAGAGGTTGGTACAGGGTTTCATCCCGAAATGACTGGTCGTGAAAATATATATTTAAATGGCGCAATCTTAGGAATGACTAAGAAAGAAATTAGTGCAAAGATAAATGAAATTATTGTTTTTTCTGGGTGCGAAAAATTTATTGATACTCCCGTAAAGCGATACTCTTCTGGAATGAAAGTTCGTTTAGCTTTTGCTGTGGCAGCACATTTGGAACCCGATATTTTAGTGATTGACGAAGTTTTGGCAGTAGGTGATGCAGAGTTTCAGAAAAAAGCCATAGGGAAAATGCAAGATATTTCTAAAGAAGGTGGTCGGACAGTTTTGTTTGTAAGTCATAATATGACTGCAGTTAAAAATCTATGCTCTAGAGCAATTGTGTTAGATAAAGGGACGGTAATATACAATGGCACAGCAGACAGTGCGGTAGATTTTTATTTAAATACTCAGCGAGAAAAGGCAAATGTTTTATTATCAAATAGGACAGATAGAGGGGGGACAGGTGAAGTTCGATTTACTCAAGTTGAGTTGTTGAATAATAAAGGATTCGCTGTAAATGAGATTATATCAGGGTCTTATGCCAGGTTTAGGCTGCATCTGGAGTTTATAGATCCAATTCCATCAAAAGACCTTATTTTTGGGTTAGTTATTTATGATGTTAATGAAGTGAAAATTGCTGATTTTTACTCTGATGAAATGGGGGTAATGTTTAATGATATTGATGGATATGTTGAATTAGAAATACCACAATTAATGTTGCGAGGAGGAAGTTATTCAGTAGTGGTGGTGGTACAAACATCCAAATTAGTGGTTAAGCAACTTGATTTATTGCATAATGTATTGAATTTTATAGTCTTCCCTGGGGACTTTTGGAATATTGGAAAGGTGAATAGAGCAACTAATGTAGCGTTAATTGATGCGAAATATCTAGCTGATTAGAATGAAGATATTAAAAAAAATAAAAGGAAAAATCAAAAGTTTTGTAACGAAGCCTCCTCATTCTAATAATGTAAAACTATTAGAAAGATTTAGTTCTTATAATAAAGCTGTTGTTTTAGGATCAGGGCCTACAATTAATGAGTTGAAGCTTACTCGTTTTTCTAAAGATACGCTGGTAGTGTCTATGGGTAATTTTTACGAACATCCGGAAATTAATAGTATAAACCCCTCAATACATATTTTTGCAGCATCACATCCACCAATTTCAAAAAATATATTGCTAAACTGGTGGGCACGTTGTAATGAAGTATTACCTATTTCAACCCCTGTTATGGTAGAAAAGAGAGATAAAGAAATAGCAGAAAAAATATTTGTTGGTAGAGAGGTATTTGTGTATTCTTATGGAGGGGGTTTTCCAATTGATTTTACTAAAAACATTATATCGCCTTGGAGTGTGACAATTGTAGGGTTGCAATTGGCTATATACACTAAAGTCGCTGAAATTTATTTAATGGGTATTAATCACGATTGGCAATGTATTAAACCTTATTTACATTTTTATAAGCATGATGAGCCTTCTTTAGAATATTATTTAA
>Ga0105354_1002189_pt1 | contig 11720 bp, 8 predicted proteins | sample GOMGulsemesocosm_FD_83658 | JGI IMG/M metagenome (GOLD analysis project Ga0105354, IMG submission 83658) | Methane-oxidizing microbial communities from mesocosms in the Gulf of Mexico - GOM9B Gulf of Mexico | ecosystem: Environmental > Aquatic > Marine > Cold seeps | place: USA: Gulf of America...
CTGGTTAAAATACCCCCAAGAATTCGTTGCTCTCAATTCCAATAGCCAGCTATTGCTCAATCGAGCGCCTTACCTTGATTTATTTTTCCTTCGCACAACAAGATCACAAACTTAATGGAATTGGTATTAACATAAAACTATTGCGAGCATTATTACGAAATTAAGCTGCAAATATGTATCATTCTTATGGTAAGAAAACCGCAATATAATCTTCCCTAGATTAAGCCATTCTTCACTAAGGAGTTGAATAAATTCATCCAATAAATGAATAATACCAATAAACATAATGTACATAGATATAGTTACAGGCTAGTATTATGTGTCTTTCAGTATTTTTAACTATGCTGATACATAGGCTAGCAGGGAGAATTTTCAAAGGGAGGTAGGCCAAATTTTAATGCTATTGAATGAACGAGGCAGCTAAATATATGATCAAATATCACACACTCCCAATAACCTACGCCCTGCAAATTATCTTACTGTTTAGCCTTTCGGCTTGTCATGACCACACACAAATAGAGCCACTGCCCATCATTAATAATATTGCTCCTGTAGCCACTCAAGTAGCAATAATTCCACCAAGTCAGCCTAATGAAAGTATTACTGCCAGTTACATTTATACTGATCAACATGATCTTGAGGGAAGTAGCTCATTTAGCTGGTTAATTGATGATATTGTTATAGCTAATACGCTAAGCTTTATTTTACCAAGTGATAGTGAAGGAAAATACTTAACTTTCTGCGTGACCCCAGTCGCGAAAACAGGTGATGTGACGCAAGGCGAAGAAGTGTGTGTTGAACATCTTGTAGAAGGTAACTATACAAAACCGACAATTAACACCTTAGTGCTTACTAGCCCAATGACCACAGGTATAGAAATATCAGCCGATTACCTCTTTATTGATGAGAATGAAAGATCTGAAGGTGATAGTGTTTACAGTTGGAAAATCAACAACAGTGAGCTGAGTTCAGAAAAAGTGATTACCTTAGCCATTGAGCAACAAGGAAACTTATTAACCTTATGCATAACCCCAATAGCAACCTCAGGTGAGAATGCTACTGGCGAAGCTGTTTGTAGTGACGAAATACTCATAACGGCCAAAGTAGGCAGCGCCCCATCAATAGAGAACTTGCAATTAGTTAATTTTGCTAAAGCGGGGAATGATATTTCTATATTATATGAGTATGCTGATGTTGATGGTGATTTAGCCGCTGAGAATGTAGTTACCTGGTCTATTGCTGGCACTGAGATAAGCCAAGAAGAAACTATCACACTACCTAATGATAGCGCTGGAAAATTATTATCAGTATGTGTAACGCCTAATGCAAATACGGGTTTACCTACAGTTGGCACCAAGGTCTGTATTGAAAAACATATTGCTGAGATAATCATCACGGGAGAATTAGAGTTGTATAAAACTATTAATTTATCCATTGCTGGCTATACCCATAATGGCGTAACTTGGCGGATACTACACCCTAGTTACTCTCCCGTGAGATCAACGGACAGTAGCGCGTTCACTATTACAGGTAATACTCCAATTGAAGAGGCTAATTGGTTAATTGGACATGACCTTGAAGTTTGCATTGATACTGTCGAAGATGGCGAGATTTGTTTATTGGCTTCAGAGCAAGCAACAACTCAGATAACGGGTGGGTTACCGACAGAATTCGATACTGATAATAATATAACTAAGCGTGTTATTGCACCCGTTAGTTTTATTGACTTAACCATATCTGGAGTAACAAAAAGATTACATAGGCCTTTAACTGTTACCGAGTCTACATTATTGAATTTGAGTTCCGCTGGTGCAGTTCCGCTGCACAATGGGCAATATACAGATGCAAATACTTCTATTGTTTGGGCTATTTACAATTGGCAAACGGCAACCGATAGCTGCATAAACCAAGGTATGAGCTTACCTGTTCAAGGCGTCAGCGATATTTCCGATGCTTTTGGTTTACACCAGTTTTATAATCAAACTGCGATTAGCTATTCAAATTATCCAAGTTCTTACATTGTTAGAGGTATGGGCTGGCCTGGTATTTATTATCGCTCCTCTTCTTTTCATTCCGCCGGTAAGCATTATGATTATTACTTAGTTACAGGCAGTGATGACTTTATCAGCGATAACACCTCTGAAGGGGCGGCTTGTTTATCTCTAGTACCTTAACTAAATATTAACCAAACCTTAACTAAATATAAACTAAGCCTTAAGCAATAACTAATAGTTAAGCTATTGCTTATTCTTTAGGCTTTTAGTAGTTATCGAGCATTAATAAATTCACTAGATAAAACAGGAGGCCTTCTTTAACCACCTTTAATCATCAATATTTTTCTTGTTCAACTGAACTTGTCGGATAACTAAATAGTACACGCGCCTTAGCTTTAAGCCCTTTAGCATTAAAAGCAGTTTTAAACATGTAAAGCCACTGATGAAAACTAATATACAAGGGATTATTAGATTGTATTTGGCCTATAATACCGTACTTACATGGGCCATTTTTTTCAGGGTTCTCTTCAACAAACGTACCAAATAACTTATCCCAGATAATTAACACCCCAGCAAAATTTTTATCTAGATACGCTTTATTAACCGAATGATGAACCCGATGGTGAGAAGGCGTATTAAATATTTTTTCAAACCAACCTAGTTTATAAATTATTTCAGTATGAACAAAAAATTGATAGGCCAAGTTAAGAGCAACAACAGTAAAAACTGTATTTGGGTCAAAACCAATAATGATCATTGGCAGCCAAAAAACCCACATACCTGCAATTGGGTACATCAACGATTGTCTAAAAGCGGTTGAAAAATTCATTTTGGTAGAGCTGTGGTGAACTACATGTGCCGCCCATAACCAGTGGATATGGTGTGAGGCTTTATGAAACCAATAATACAGAAAGTCCTGTAATAAAAAAGCGATAAAAACAGCGCTAACACTGAGAGAAATATCAAATACTGCAAACTGGTGTAACCAATAAAAGAATGGCATTAACAGCAATAAAGCAATAGCGTCAGAGCCTTGATGCATGAGCGCTAAAGCAGTATTCACCATACTATCTTTAATATCATAAAGTTTACGGTGTTTAACAAATTCATAAATAATAAAGCCGATAAAAATCGGGCTCAATGCCAGTAAAATTACTTCAATATTCATACTGAATTTCCTTTTACTGAAGGATTATCAGCAAGATGTTCTTCGATAAAATGCTGCGCTAGTTTTGTTATAGCGTTGTTGATATCGCGAGCAACAATAAACTTCAAAATAAAGTTTGGTAACCAGAAAGGGCCATTAAACTTAATAACATAATCAAGATGTGTAGCAGTGTCCCCCTTATCTAGCGAGGTTAATTTAATATCGCCTTGATGGTCAGATACTGGCCCTTTACCAATAATGCGATAACAAATATGCTCAATGCTGGCGCTAATAATTTCTTCTTTAAAGACAATTTTACCAATGGCAACTTGGCGAACTGCTCCCTTACCACCTAATAATTCACCAGCTAGTTGTGGCTTTATTAAAGTGAATTGAGCATTAAAAAATCGTTCAAGCTGGGTGTGATTCAATAAAATTCGACTTACCTGCTCTACTGGCGCTAATATTTTTTGTGTCACTGTGATAGTAATCATAAATCTCACTACGTAATTCATACAAGTGTTTAATTAAATTGATTCAATCAGAGTTACACTAAAACAACAAGTGTTTATTTTTCAAACTAGGCTGACAGCAAAATTGCTCAACACGGAATCACCATTCGCCATTATCAATCTAACTCGGCGAAGTTCATTTGCTTTTGGCTTTTATCCCTGGTGAAACACTTCTGCAATGGCAATAAAAAAACCTCCACAAGTTACCTTGTTGAGGTTTTTTATTAAGTATGATTTCAGTAGTACTTTGTTAAAGAAAACGATGCCAATTAGTCTGAGCTAGCAAAATTTTAGAGCAACATTAACTATCAGGATTTATGCCGCTTTATCTAATACAGGCTTAGTATCATCGGCATTTGTTTTAACCCAAACAGCTTTCTTCGTCGGTCTAGCAAAATGGCTCATCAGGCCAATAAAGAAAATAGTAAATAGCCAATATAGCGTACTGTAATCTGTTTCCACTGGTTCAGATTTGGCTTGCTCTTCAAGCTTTTGGCCTGATACTTGCTCAGATTGCTGACTTGCTGCCTCTGCTGGTGGTTGGACTTGTGGCTTAGTTTTAGCTAAAGCCTCAGCCAACGCCTTAGATAAGGGCTGCATGCCAAAACCTACCGCCGCAGTATCCATATATTCATTGAATTTTACATTATCTGTAGCAACATCAAACGTTGTCGCAAGTTCAGAGTAAGTTTCTACCATTTTCTTAATAGTTTCTTCATCTGCGTCCCAATAGCCTTTACGAACAGCTTCAAGCATACGCTCAATAATTTGCGCTAAACTTTCAGCATTGTGCTCTTCAAAGAATTCACGCATGTCCATTTGGTATTTATCTTCAACATACACTTCGAAGAACTCTTGCCATTGATCATCACGAATCGCCTCAGGTGTCATGACTTCCCAACCCCACATGTTATTCATGCGATCTAAGATAACGGTAGCACCAGCATAACCTGAATCTTGCATCGCTTTAATCCAACGAGGGTGAAAGTAACGACTTCGCATTTCTTGGTTAATAAAGTCATCAAGTGTTTGGCTTTTCAACTGATCTTTTTTACGTAGGTTCGATACGTACATTTCAGGGGTTTTACCATCAAGATGACGTACTGCTAGGCCGATGCCACCAAAATATTGGAACGGGTCATCGTTAGTCATCAAAGCATAGAGGTTAGTTGAACGTGAGAATATTACTCCATCAGTCCCTGAAAGAACTTTAGAATATAAGCCCTGCCCTTCACCTAATACATTAGCAACATTTTCACTCCAACGCTTTTCATCTGCACCATAAGCAAAGCCCATACGATCCAGGTAAAGGTTCGCTAATTTATCATCGGTTTCCCAAGTATCTGAAGCTAATGAACTCCCTGCTAACCCTGTACCGTAGTTACCTGTTTCATTAGAGAAAATACGGATAGAAGATAAGTAATCGGCATCTTTTTCAGACTTTCCTTTTTCAAGGAGCTCAGTTTTTAAAGCACTAGCATGGCGATAAACAAAGTTATTGTCTTCTTTCATTTTAGCCACTTTATCAATGGCTTTTGCTATCCATAACATCACGTTAGGAAAAGCATCACGATATAAACCTGTTGCAGAAATAACGACATCGATACGTGGACGTTTTAAGTCCTTATAAGGGATAACCTCTGTACCAACAACATGGCCCTGATGGTTCCATTTAGGTTTTAAACCTAATGCGTGAAGTATTTGCGCCTCTAAGGCACCTTGGTGACGCATAGTCTCTAAAGACCATAATGAGAAGGCTAATTTTTCAGGAAATTCCCCGTGTTTTTCAACATAAGCATCTATGGTTTGATTCATCAAAATAACACCTGCATCATAGGCTTCTTTCGATGGTACTTTAGCTGGATTAAAGCCAATTAAGTTACGACCCGTTGGCGCAGATTCCGGATTGCGAATAGGGTCACCACCATAACTCGTTGCAATGTAATTAGCATCTAGCGCTAACATTAAATTTTGCGTCTCGCTTATTGCTTGGAAGTTATCCCAATAAGTTTTCGCTAACGTTAAATCCGCACCTAGTTGCTCATCTAAATCAGCAATTTTAGCCGGACTTTCTATATAGTTTTTTAATAACTGAAAACCATCGAGGGCATGAAGTTTCTTAACATTACGTTCATCGAATTGTTCACTAGCTGCTACAGACAGGTTATGTACTTGTTCATATTTTTTAGCGCGCTTGGTAAAATCATCACCTAACATTTGCAACATAGTACTGAATAGATGTGAGTCCTTCGGTAAATCACCAAAAACATGCACACCTAAAGGCTGGCTCATTTGTGCTAACGCATTTAAGTGATCTTGTAATTTAGCAATATGGTTATCAAAGTCAGCTGATAAATCACCTTTTTCAAGTGACAAATCCTTAAGTATGTTCAACTTTTCTGCCATTTTGGTAATTTCAGCTTGAGTATTCGCTTTTGTTTGTCCCGTCGATAACATTAAGTAGTTATTAATTTTTTCACTTAAATTTGCGACCTCTGTATATAAACCCGCTTTAGCAAAGCCTGGTGTTAAATGACTTATCATAGTCGCACGACCACGACGTTTTGCTTGCATCGCTTCACCAACATTATCAATAATATAAGGATAAAATACTGGTAAGTTTCCTAAAGCTAAACTGGGTGCATCATAAACCGATAGGCCACGTTCTTTACCCGTTAGCCATTCTTGTGATCCATGTGTGCCAAGATGAATATAAGCATCGGCATCAAAAATTTCTCGGGCAAATAAATAGATAGCAAGGTAGCTGTGGTTAATAGGAGTTTTAGTACTGTGGTATAAGTTGGCATGCTCTTTAGCACTTTCACCGCGTACTCCTTGCGGCATCACAATCATATTACCAAGGTTCATTCTTGGAATAACAAATGAAGGTACAGTTTTTCCATCAATTTGGGCCTGTCGTAACATACCGCTCTCTTCTGGCTTGCCCCAACGCTCAATAATAGGCTTAGTGACCGTATCTGGCAGAGCATTAAACCAATTAAGGTAAGTGGTTAATGGCATGTATTCTGCTAAATCTTGAGCTATTAGTTGTTCTGCATCTTCCCCACGATAGTAAGGGCGTAATAACTTACCCGCAGATTCAATGATAGATTTATGATCTTTAATATCAACGTGATAACCTTTTTCTTTCATTGCCTTCGAAATGTTTTCAATCGAAGTAGGTACATCTAAAAAAGCGGCGCCGATGTTTTTCTCACCAGGAGGATAATTCCAAATGAAGGTCGCTACTTTTTTCTCACTATTTTTAATGTGAGCAAGGTTGGCATGATTATAAGCACGTTCAACTAAGGCATGTAATTGATAATCGATGGCCGTTTTAACGCCTTTATTATTTGCAGCAATAATTGTAGGATCAGCACTACCCGTATCTTCTGGCATTACTAAGAAAAATGGCGTTAATGATGGTGAAATTCCGGCATTATCCGCTTCAAAACTTAGCTGGTCGCCTTCAGTATAATTAAGGGCATGTAAAACTGGCACGCCAAGTTTTTCAAACTCACCGCGGCGTTTAGCAACAAAGTGTAAAGAACGGTAGTTAATTAATAAATCAATACGACTATCAAAGCCCTTAGGGTTGTCAGCGTTTTCTACACTTAAAAGTTCGGTGAAGTTCATTGTTTGATCTTCACCTTCAAAGAAGTAAGCTAACGCTTTAGCTCCCTTTTCTTCAAGGCCTTTAATCAAAGCATCAACAATTTGTTGTTGCTCATAATCTACAACACTGCGATGAATACCAATAGCTATTACCGGTTGATTGTCGCTAATATTGAGTTGTTCAAAAAAGGCTTCTTCATCTGCGGTCACTAAACCTGGAAAATCATAATGATATAAACCAACACTTGGCACGATAATAGGCGACTGTACAACAACTGAAGATAACTTTAGAAAATCACTAGCAAGATAAAGCATCATATTACGATAATTATCACGACCTGCATTATTATAATAACTGGCAATGTTTTTAGCTTGTTGCTTGGCTAAACCAACATTCATGTTAGCGTTTTGTAAATCACCTAACGAGATAACGGGCACTTGAGGAAATTGCTTTGGGTAGTCTTTATACTTGCCAAACATATATTTAGATAAGGCTGGGTTGATGCCGTCGAGCATTATCAAATCGGCTTTTGACCAAGCTGCTTTGATATCTTCTTCTGACTTGTCTTTAGTAGAAAAATTAACTAACTCAAATGGTTGGTCTTTGGCTAACAATTGCAATAAATCGCCTTTAGGTTTAGAGGCATGTGAGGACATCATCAGTAATACTTTCGGTTTACTGTTTTGATTAATCAACTGTTTACCTGATGGCGCGCTTTGCGCAGCAAAACTGCCATTGGCTATACACATAAAGACAAAAGCGACGAGTATTGAACGTTGTTTTAAAATTTTTGTTATCATTATTTTTATAAGCTATTTAGGCTTAGCTCCTGTTTTATCTTTGCCACCTTCGGGTACATAAACAAAGCTGCCATCTGCCATAGTATAAGCAATGCCAGCACGCATGCCTTCACCAGAGCCAACTTCACCTGTTGATTTATATTCTTTAATTTCTTTTCCTTTTTTAACGATAATTTCCATATTGGGTTTACCGGCATTCTTGATCACAGTGACATCATCATTAGAAAAAGTACTTAATGGGTTCTGTGCTAAGGCAATTAATAAAGCGGCGATGATTACCAGAAATACATCAACTAAGTTGACCGCACTTACAATCGGGTTGAGCTCTTCATCTTCATCAAGAAATCGCATTATGCTTGACCTTTAATTTTACGGATATTGATAAGCTCTACTGCACACCAGCGTTTTTTAACTGACGCAGGCCAAAACGTAATTGATGAAATAACTAAGCCCCAGATAACTGCAGCAAAAGCGATGATAAGGTTTTCACTAATGCCTTGAATATTACCGTCGGCTAGTGCTTGCAATGCTGGCCCCATTGGGATCATGGTGGCAATCAAACCAAGCATTGGTGCAATACGCGTCACAATACGTAAGTTTTCTAACTGCTTTAATGCAGCTACTTCTAATTCATCTTCACTAGCTCTTGGATTTTCAATGAAATAGTTATGGATAGGGTAACCATTATGAGTTGTAACTTGCTCACCACCTTGTGATGTTATCTGGCGAACGTAAGCCAATTTATTTTGCTTTCGGACCAGATATTGTGAGCAAAAACACCCCAGAGCATAAATGGCATAAACCACCAACACACAAATTAAAACAATAATTGGCGCCATCAATAACTCTGATGCTTGTGCCATGGTCATTTCTAAAAATTGGATATTCACTATGCTAATTACCTCTTTAAAATTAAGCGAACTAATTGTACATACCCCCTAAACATATTACAAATGATAATTATTCCTATTTGTGTTTACAATCGTGTTTTTGATCTGTATGGTATGCAGGAAATTAGTAAGCACCTGCCACTTATTTTGTACAAAATAACAATATATATGTGCAGTCGTATTGCTTTTTTAAGCAATATTTTTACTTAATCGCTTACTTTAAACTTGATTTATCACTTTTTCTTATAGGAATAAAAAATGTTTATGCCCAAGCGCGCTTTACTCGCTAGCGCCATTTCAGCAGCCCTTTTCGTTGCACCGTCAAGTTACGGTGAAGATAATATTGATGACACGGTAAGTACGGATTTTGAAGTTATCGTCGTTAGTGGTACTAAAACTGAAAAGCCTTTAAAAGATGTTGCAGGAAGCATATCGGTAATCACCGAACAAGATATTGAAAAGCAATTGGTCACGGATATGAGCCAGTTATTTAAATATGATCCTAGTGTACAAGTGACAGGTAATACTGGTGGCGCACAAAATATTATCGTGCGTGGCATGGGCGGCGATCGCGTATTGATGATCAAAGACGGTATGCGAATGAATGAAGGTTATGGTGCAAATGGCTTAAATGACATTGTTGGCCGTGGTTTTATTGAAACTGACACACTAAAACAAGTAGAGGTCGCTAAAGGAGCTTCTTCTTCACTATATGGCTCTGATGCTTTAGGCGGTATCGTAGTATTCACCACTAAAGACGCCTCAGATTATCTAACCGACGATGAAACTTTTGCCGGTAATGTAAAGCTAGGTTACACCGACGATGGTGAGCAAAGCAACATTGGCACTACCTTGGCGTTAGCAACGGGTGATTTTGAGCAGGTATTTAACCTAAGTTACCGAAATGGCGCCGAATCACAAAACTATGCAGGTACTAAACCTTCATTAGATATAGAATCGAATAGTATTTTCTACAAAGCTAAATACAATTTCAATAAAGATAGCTACCTTAGCTTTACTGCCGATATTTGGAGTCAAGATGTAACTGGCGACGTTGCATACGGCTTATTAGGCTACTTTAGAGATCTTAAAGGTTATACCGTTGTTGATGAAAATAGCCAAGGTCAAAAAGATAACCAGTCCTTTCAATTGCGCTTTCATAGTGAATCACCTACTGCCATTTATGACATGCTCAATGTCTCAGTGTATGCAAATAACACAGAACAAGAAAATGTTGAATATGGTCAGTTAGACATTAACGCTAATTATGGTTATCCACTTATTGAAATTCGCGACATGTGGAAGACCTCAGTATATAAACAAGATACCCAAGGCTTTTTATCTAACGCTAGCTTAGTGCTTAACAAAAACCATACGATTGGTTATGGCCTAGACATTGAAAAATCGACCTCTAGCCGCACAGAGGTAAAACTATATTCGGTAGAAGGCACACCAAAAAATGGTTACCCACAAGAAACGGATAAGTTCCCTGAGACTGATGTTTTTCGTGCGGGTTTTTTCCTAAATGACGAAATTTCTTTGTTAGATGGCAAGCTTATAATTACCCCTGGTGCTCGTTTTGATACTTATGAAATGGATGCTAACGAGGCGTTAAAAGAAGACGGTACACCTTACGCCGATTTCGATGAAAATCATGTTTCATTAAGTATTGGCGGATTATATAAGTTTACCAACACTATTGCTGGCTTTGCTCAGTATGGTCAAGGCTTTAAAGTACCAGCCTATGATTTAGCCTACATTGAACATGATAATTCATTATACGGCTATAAAATTGTGCCAAGTGATGATTTAGCACCTGAAGAAAGTGATAATTTTGAAATTGGTTTACGTGGCCATACCGGCGACTTATTCTTTTCAACAGCAATTTATTACAGCCAGTTTGATAATTTCTTAGCAACAGAAATCATAGCTCATGAAACCATTACTGACCCATATACAGGTCAAGATAAAGTTGTTCAAATCAATCAATATCAAAATATTGATTCAGTAACGCTTAAGGGTATTGAAGCAGCAGTCCGTTATCACCTAAATGACAATGTTTCCATATTTGCTAATGCCTCATATCAAGATGGTAAAGATGATGTCACAGGTGACTATTTAACAAGTATTTCACCACTTTCTGGTATCACTGGTGTTAGTTATGAAGTTGATGCGTTATCTGCTGAACTAATTGTTAACTGGGCTACTCGCATGGATAAAGTGAATGAAGGCAATACGGAAGTTGCGGGTTATGGTAGTGTCGACTTTTTAGCAAGTTACCAAGTAACAGATGAATTTAAAGTTAACCTAGCCTTAACAAATTTAGCAGATAAGGAGTATGTTAAATACTTAAACGGCGCTGGCCATAAAGATAATTCAACACTAATGGATGTTACTGAAGCAGGCCGAGGTTTTGCTGTTTCAATGCGTTATGACTTCTAAATGTTGTCACTAACCACCACTCATTAACTGTTGGCAGGTTGAGCTAATCGACTAATAATAATCTTCTAATAGATAAGAAACATAATGGCTGTATCACTGATACGGCCATTTTATTTACTTTTAAAATAACTAAACCTAAATAAATCGTCCTTGTTATTGAGTAGTGGGTGTTGCGTATTTAGTGTTAATACCAATACCATTAAGTTTGTGATCTTGTTGTGCGAAGGAAAAATAAATCAAGGTAAGGCGCTCGATTGAGCAATAGCTGGCTATTGGAATTGAGAGCAACGAATTCTTGGGGTATTTTAACCAGCACAAG